>Ga0307518_10000140_pt1 | contig 52530 bp, 70 predicted proteins | sample 25_EM_MG_FD_203889 | JGI IMG/M metagenome (GOLD analysis project Ga0307518, IMG submission 203889) | Populus trichocarpa ectomycorrhiza microbial communities from riparian zone in the Pacific Northwest, United States - 25_EM | ecosystem: Host-associated > Plants > Roots > Unclassified | place... | reverse complement strand
GGTACTACGGACTGATTACTGGTGGAGAGAGCGGAAGACAAGGAGAAGATAACTCCGCTTCCGCCTCTCACGCATAGACTAAATCCTACGTCGCTCTCGTGCCTCGTCTTACGTAGGCCTCCAACTTTGCAGCTTACCGTCATCATATTACTAGTGTTTTGTAATTGTCATCGTGCTTTCGCTTTTGTCAAGATCGAGCGCAGTTGTACAGTCAGAAGGTGCAGTAAGTGCAATCTAATATGTAGCAAAACAGGTGAGCGCGACCGCCCAGCTTTCCTTAGCACAAAGAGGAGAGGAGCCCAACGTTCTTCCACACAGATGCATGCGATGATCATCTCGCAACAGCAAGATGACGGGATCCATCGATCAGTGCTCAGACGTGGTGGACACACCGCGGTGACGACTGGGGCGATGCTCTTTCCGGGGGAACCGGGGGCCATGGTGAGAGGGTATAGTGGCGCTAATCAGTGGCTGCAAAATGAAGGAGGCTGCACACAGGTAATAAGGTTGCAGTAAGGACGCTGCATTTGACAAACGTTTCGTGCGCGTGTCCGCAGACTTCGATTCCACAGCCAACCACCAAACCCCAGGATGGTACCTCACAGGCATCCAAATCACTGGAAAGTATAGTGCTGTCCCGCGTTGGAAGTATGTAGAACCTGAGATTGTTGTCCCAGCTTGTAATTGTCTCGGTATTGTGCTGAGTTGGGTTATCGTCGATGTCGTCAAGAATGGTACCGCGACTCGTCAGGCCTTTTGTCCTTGTCTAGAGTGATGGCGACCATGCTGTATAACTCAGTTAGACGACTCGCGGGCCCGTGTCCAGATCATAAAGACTGGCGTTACGCAACCTGGGCGCCAATGAAGGGCGGTGCGGCTGTCAAGCTTGCCGGGCGAGGAAACCCACTCATAAAATGTACCATTACCTTGTGGCCGTGAAATCTCTCCGCCATCCACGCAACCGACTTACCCTCGCTACGCTGGCAGTAGCTGAACACTTTTCGTATGCTAGTCCCCTCTCAACGACCTTCACGACAATGAACGTTTTGGCCGGTTATTCGGCTTCCCGTTGGCTAACCAAAACCCAGGCCTCCTGGCGTCTCTTTTACATATTTATGTTCGCCAACGCTGCAGCCTCTGCGATGCCCTTGGATGGATTTGACCACCAGCGTAGGCAGTCCAATGGTGGGCAGTCAAATTCAGGCGGGCTCAGCTCCAGTGTCTGGGTGCGTCATTTATATATCCCGCTCAAAGTAATGATAGGTACTCATTGTCAAATTTGCACCTGCACCTGGTCTTGGTCTCCTCTGTGTCTTTCCTAATCCTTTTAACTACGAAATACGATAGGTTCCTATCCTGGTCATCGCAATCGCCTTTGTGGTGCTCTCGCTACTGGCATGTATCAAGCGATCAATGAACAGAGAGCTTGCCGCGACCAGGACTACTTCGACTTCGAATGCCACGACCACGCTGCCAACTACTAACCAGACTGTGCCTGCCCGACGACGCAGGCGGCCCCGGCGCACGCCTAGCCAGATCTCCACGAAATCACTTCCTCCATACATGAAGGAGCCTGGTGATCATGAGCTAGTCATCTACAGGTCAGGACCTGTTTCATGGTGCCATTTTTTTCATGCGACTCAATATGTAGTGTTTGGTGGTGGTAGGGGACCAGCAGACATAGAGGACCAATCTCCAAACGGGATGCCCACACTTGGGGAAGTCGAGGAGAATATCGACCCTAGTGAGACGCACTTCAACATTTCCCTGGACCATGTGGTGACGCGGGATACACTGCCTGACGCATCAACTGCGCACCTGATGCGAAACCTATCCCGGCACACTACTGGCAGGAGCATCGACGCACACAGCATAGATTCATCATTGCAATCTCACGGGAGCAATGTCGAGTTACTTGTTTCTCATTCCCGGACGCTGTCAAACGTCTCGGATGGCACCGATTTCAGGGGCGAGGCGCCGCCGTATTCCGAGGCAGTGGGCGGCGGTATTTCGACCTTGTCCTTCCCCCAACCTGCAGTTTTGGGGCCGCCGGGCCCTCAACTTGTCCAGGATACCCCACGCTCGCGCTTCAGTTTCCTCTTACATCCATTCGTCTCACGCTCCAATTCTGTCCACAGAGATACCACTACTCGCGCAGTGTCGACGCATTCTCGCAGCGCATCCGCCTTTTCGTTGCAGTCCTCTGACCACGGGTCCTCCACTCGCCCCACAACGCCCAGTGGTTCGCGTTCACATTTGTTGCGTGGCACCCGCACCCGTTCCTCGTCCACAGGGAGTGCTGTCGTGCTCTCTTCACCTTCGATGATCTCACTTAACACTATCTCGGCACCTCTGCCGCACACCCTCACACGAACTGAATTCCGTATCCCACGTGGTGGGCTCACTCCCGAACAGATCAAAATTATAACTGCACGGGATGCTCCCGAGCGGTTTGGGCGCCCATACGGGCCAGCAGCGGTTGCGTTCGCGGGTTCACGAGTAATACTGACAGACACCAGTGCGCCACCACCAGGGTTTGAGGAAGTGTTCGGCGGAAGCGTGGCCACGGGTGGTTCAGATGATGGTAACCCAGCAGAGAATCCGAATGCTTCGGAAACATTGGGCAATAACGACCTGTCTGGAGTCGTTGATAGGGCAGAAATCCCTGGCACTATTGAATCTGGTGTCTCATCGACGTCACCTTCTGACACACCACCCACCTCGTTATCACGTCAACACGCCCCTACCTCTGATCAAGAGCAGGAATCAACACGGCTTCGTGTCGACGTGCGTGCTAGCACTGCCAAATCTTTCACTATTACGAATTCAGAGGAACCGATGACGCCGCTCACTGCACGGCCTCTTGACTTCGTGTCCGCAGTACAAGCCTGAATGCTTTATCATGTCCGCTAGCCATCGCTTTCGCTTCTTCATGTAATGTATTTTCGAAGTTGATACCTATGTATCAACCGCGTCTCCCTTCATTCCATGCCTACTGTTATCCATTGCATTCCTTCTTGTCTTCCCGGAATTCGCCATTCATAGATCGGCGCGTTGCTTTTGTTACCCCAGATTTTCCAGATATCCCATGGACGCCATATAGTCTCTCATAATTGTAGTAAAACGCCTCTCTTGGGGTTGCACATGTCATGTATCGTTGTTTGCAGGCAAAGCTATGTAGTGCTCATCTTCGCCTTCACGCAAATTACCTTATAGAAGCTCTCTAACCAGGCGAGTCGATGGTAATAGCATACCTTGGGGCCATTCCGCTTCCTGACTCAGTTGCACATTGGCCAGCCAACTCATTCGTAGATATTCATGTATCGTTTATCGGTAGTACCCTTGTAAGTTGCAGGTCGTGATTTTCTAGTGCTTACATGAAGTTGGTTCAAATGCTTGAGGTGAGTTAAGGTGGCCCGATACGGTGTCCAGAGAAAGTTGCTAAAAATAAGCTACTGTAAAAGTGGCCCGCAAAATCGCTACTAAAACAAGCTAGTAGGAGGAGGCGGGTGCTGTTCTATCATACTACGCGCCATTGTTTGGCTGCAATGTTTCCACGACCTCTCAGGTGAGGTTTGGTCGACTCTAGGGCCTATCGATGTGCAGTTTGGTGTAAAGCTGTTTACCCTGGTGCATCTAGCAACTGAGAATCCGAGGAGTAGACTCGTTCAAGATGGATACACGTTTTACCGGAAACGAGATCGCTTCTCACTTGGCACTTCGAAGCCTCGGATGAACAGATCAACTGTATATAAGTAAAGCCACTCTTCGCGTCGAATGCATTTTATTCTCTCATTTTCTTGCCCGTGTAGGTTGCAACCGCAGTCTCCCCTAGGCAGACATTAGTCATTCCTTTAACAACCGTCTTGTTGACATGAGGAGTCTGCTTCGAGTCGCGTTGCCGCTTTTGTCGGCATTGTTCCCCAAGGCATTGGCACAGATGCCGACGGAAAAAATATATGGCGTCAACTTGGGGTCATGGTATGTTGAACACGTTCTGTACCGGTCGATACATACATAACTGGTCCTCACATGGAAGGCTTCTGCTCGAACCTTGGATGCTTCCCGAGGGTAAGCCTTCGTGTCTGTTTTCCATCCAGTATGAATATGATTGGGAAAATTTGAAAAGAATGGATGAAAATGGGAGGTGATAATTGCACCGACTGTACTCAATGCATCAAATCCGAATTGTACGTCTACCTCTGTTTCTCCGTTAGCCCTTAAAACCTTACGCAACCTAGTTCATTGGCCAAGGCATATCCTGATACTGTTGACGAACGATTTGCTGGACATTGGGACACTTGGTTCACCCAAGACGACCTCAAAACCCTTTTAGCTGCTGGAATCAATACTGTTCGTATTCCCGTGAGTATCTTCTTTTTTGCCTGTTTCCCTTGTTCAGTTATTTATTACGCCACACAGCTCGGATATTGGCTCGTGGAGGACCTTGTCGATCGTAAAGTAGAATATTACCCTCGTGGCAGTCTCAAATATTTGGTGGGTCTTTGTTCAAGGCTTTTCGTCGCACTCGTGACCCTTTCCAAAAGCGTCGTGGACTGGGCTGGCTGCGAGATGCAGGGGTTAAAGTAATCCTAGACCATCATGCTCTGCCAGGCGTGCAAGTCCCAGGACAGATGTTTACCGGACAGTGCGTATTCTCAACACATACGATGCACAAAACTTATACACCTCTTCAGGTGCACAGATGATGTCCAATTTTACGTACGTCTTCATTTGTTTTGAAGTGTGGTCACCACAGATTGGATACTAATACCGTAACTGAATGGTATCTCCAGACACCATACAATTACCACCGTGCATTGGTGTGGACCGCCGTCATGACATCCCTGTCTCACCTCGATCCCATCTTCAGCAGCGTATTTTCTATTGAGGCCGTCAACGAGCCAATTATGGATGCAACACAGACGCCCGGGTATGGAGATTGTATGTTTCGCGCTCTCTTCGTTGTAGTCTTGCTTTGACGGCGGTTTAGTCCAGAAGAACTTCGTCAAGACTATCCGCGCTGTCGAATCTATTCTTGGCATTCCTGTTGACAACACTCCCCAAAACACCTTGGATGTTCTATCCACCCTTCCCAGCACGGGCTTCACGGCAGCAATGCATGGTGCATGCCAATCTAATATATTTAACAAGGAGGTCACTGCAGCGCTGCTAGAAGCCATTCCGATGCTCGTCAACATTGGCCTGTCTTATGATCTCCAGGACATTCTTACCATGTCGCCTTTCAACTGCCATGACAAGGAACCCATAGTGACAAAGTGGGTGCTTTCCTAGGAAAATTCATGTCGAACATTTTAAAAGACGTCCACACAAGCTTTATGGATGTTACTTCTCAGTACAACAATCCACCTAACCCTGCAGATGCTGCTATTGGGCCTCAAGCGTACGACCACCACATGTATTATTCGTATGTCATTTTTTGCTGCATCATTTGAGTACCTGGCTCTTAACTGATTTGCCCTTAGGTTTGGGGTATGCGCATTTGCTGCACACCTGCGAACTAGTTACTCATTCTTTGCATCAGGGCGTAGCAGATGCCAATCCAGAAGCTTACTTGACGACCATTTGTAGTGAGTCTCGTGTGTGAATCGGAGGATCTGCAAGCGTTCATAGCATCCTACTCCAGACTCCCAATACATACAAGCAGCCGCAGCGCTTGGCAATACACCGATGTGGTTTGGCGAGTGGGCCATTTCGACCAACTTCGATCCAACCGATGCATTCCTCAACGATTGGGCTGACGCTCAGAAGTGGGTTTATAGCAAGAGTGCAGGGTGGATCGTGCGTTTTAGTGGCATTCCCCAGTTACCTCGCCGTGCTGATGTAAATTCGGGTCTAGTTTTGGAGCTTCAAACTTGAAGTGACTGACTTCCATGCGAGAACAATGTATTTCTTTCTCTGGCTTCTCCCTTGTCCTACATGCTTACAGTGAGCATTGCAGGTCCTATTTGGAAGGTCTCAGGCGCGGATATCTCACGCAAGATCCCTCTCAATACCATAATCCTGACGTCTGCGCACCGTATATCAAGACTAGCACGCCCAACAGATTTGCGAAGAGACAGCGACAAAGGCTTGCTCGGGAGAACTTTTTCTGAGGCTTTTCCACCTCTTGCTTCCTAAACAGACAGAAAACGGGATGTATGACCCAAATACCCAACGAACAGGGGCCACTTTCACTCGTTTAAGCCACTCTCATTTGCTTCACACCTTCCTTTGCTCTTGTTCACTTACGTACCCTTAATGACATAATTCTGATGTGCTTGTCTCCAATGCATCTCCCATAAGTACCTGGTGACGGTTCCAACGGTAAGCTAATTTTTGCAGACTTACCAACCCGAAGGCGCCCACTCTTCAGTCATATCATGCAAGGCTTTGTATGATTTAGTGTATTGCCTGTGTAAAGCAACAAGGAAGTGCCTCAGAGACAGCGTGTCTAATTAACCGGCAAGCTCTCCTTATGTAAGAATACGGGACGCTAAGCTTCAGCTGCAGTCGATGGATATTGGCGACATGGAAAGAATATCCACCACGCTAAACTTCCGAGAAAACGTGGATGCGTTAATTTCAGGTTGCACTGCCATCTTTCCGCATCCCCTCTGCCAGGCTGCGAGGATCAATCAACCAAATCGCCGCGTGGATGCGTGGGATTGCTCCTGTATCTTTGCTACACTTACGGTCACCAAAAGCTTGCCATGCGACAGGCTCTGAATTCTTCGCCCTCTTCACTTCCTTCAAAAGCTCCCGTACGCTCGCGCGGTTTGCAGTCAGCGTAGTCCAACACCTTGATGCACCAGCGTACATGCTTGCTACGGTGTGCCGAGTGAGTTTAGCAGTGCACAGTACCGGAGCGGCAAGAATGTCGGGGTGGCAATCAACAGGAAAAGCTTGGGTAACATCCAAAGTAAAAGGACTAGACTGTCCCCCAGTAGAAACGGCTGGCTTCTTTGCACAAAATTGCTTGTCAGCATCATCGGCCAGTAACTCAGTGCAAGTTTCTGAGAGCGCTGAGAAGAATGCCAAGGACAATGGTTGTGTAATGCCGCTTAGACTACTGGCTCCATCGTCTGAACTAGAGGTGGGGGGCAGCGACGACGGGATGATACGCACAGGGACCAGAGAAAGGTAGGTGGGGGGATAACGGGAATATTCCCAGTAGGCCCTCTCGGCAGCTTCCCTATCCCATTTCCTTCCCGCCGCTTCTTTGATCAATTCCGGTGGACCGACACACTCGTGTCCTATCAAAAGTGCACGAGCGCGTCGTTGCTCGCGTGGACCCCCAATCTTGGCAACAATTTCCAGACAGCGCTGGCGTGCCTCCTCGGTTGTCCAAAACATCGCGCTGCCCGAGTGCGAAGAACCGGGTGCAGGGGCGTTGGTACCTACCCCCGAAATATCGACTTGCACAGAATTCGGTGAGTCTTCGTACAGCGCAGACAACCGAGAATGCATGTCTTCCAGTAGTCCCCCATACATCTCCTGTATTACTTGTCGCGAGAGGGCCCGAGCTTGCTCGTTTTCATCATTCTGCAATAATTCGTTAGTATGGTCATCTACTTCTATCTCCGCGGTAACATCGTTGCCGTTGGCCCTTGCTGACCCAGATTTTATCTCCTTTATGCCTGAAACCTTCCTGTGTCTGAACCTTGCCTGCGCTTCGTCAAAAGTGAGGGGCAGCGGAGCATGCGTAATATCTGAGACAAGCGCGATCAGTGCAGACAAATCCAGGTTGATATTGAAAGTAGGATCCAAGTAAGGTAGTCGGTGCTGCTGTTGAGGTTGGAAAACTGGTTGTTCGCCAAGCTGAACATCGATGTCCATTTCCTGTAAACGCTCGATAGTATGAGCTATCCGAGGGTCGGCTTCCACACCAGAACAGTCCACAAAAGTAGGGGCAAGGCGTGTCAGACGAATGGTAATGCGGGGGACATGACCCGAGACGGGTAGAGGATTAGCCGCGGCAGCCGCAAGAAGCTCCCGTGCCATACGTAGCACAGAATTGTCAAATGCTCCATTATTACTCCCTTGGTCAGAGTCGCTTTCTCCAGATGAAGAGCTGGTGACGTATGAATCCATTTCACGGAACTCGACCATAAGTCGCGAGTTCTTGATCCTACATCCGTCGTGGATGTAATTTCATTGAAAAATGATATGGTCAACGACGCGAAGGACCGACAAGGATAAGACAATTCGATTTTATCCACGCGAATACAAACTCACGTATTGACCCGTATCCATCGTTCTCCACCCTCAGAAACAATATCGACCTTAACAGCTTTACTGAACTGCGTCCGTTTACGAGACGTCACTCGACTACGCTTGATGCAGAAGGTGCGGTAGACTGCAACTGGATAGCAACTATTGATCAGTTCCTGCCACACTGCTACGAGGTAGGGCGCATTGGTAGAGAAAGATCGTAGCGCGTCCTTGGATTGACACAGATGATCCTCAAGGAGCTACTAGTCCCTCTTATTAGCACCAGGGGGGACGGAGACGCTCAACGCAGTGCCGTTTTCAAGACCGTGCATTCACGGTTTATTTCTTCCCTGAGGAGCCTGAAACCTGGCAGAGCATCCTTCCTGTTTTTGTGCAAGTTGTTGGGTGAGGGTGTCCTGGCAAATATGATGGGTGGCTCTAGCGCAAGAGGCGCATATGACTGGGCTGCGGTTTCGATGTGCTGCAGATGGGCCAGCAGAGCATGTAGCTCGCTGAGGGGGAAGCCTTCAGAAATGCGTGAAGCCATCCTGGGTGTGCATGTCGATCATCGGCCTAGCCTTTTGAGTCACGAACGAACAGGACTGGCACTGGTGTGAAAATTCGCCCTAGATTTCGAACCTGTAAATCCAATCCCGATAAACGTTCTCCGACTGAGCACTGGTTCGAACATATAATTGTTGTGCATCGAAGGGACGCTAACAGCCGGGCCGTTGCTGGTGCCATCCACGACTGAGCAGTGTCGCCTGTTTAAACATGTAATTAGTTGCTCTGCATTGTGCAACTTACACCAACTTGAAGGGTGCCCAGCATGGTTGCCGACTTTTCCAGCATCCCCATCCTCGACTTTGGCCTCACCTCGGATGACACAAGGCGTCTCGAGTTCATCGCCCAGCTTCGTCATGCACTCATCAATGTTGGCTTCCTTTACCTAAAGAATCACACTATTCCTCAGCCCCTCATTGATCGTCTTATCGACTTTATCCCCCGCCTCTTCGAGCTCCCGCAAGACGCAAAAGATGATATCCTTATGGCTAACTCTCCTCACTTCTTGGGATACACTCGTCTAGGCACAGAGCTTACCAAGGGAGTGACAGACTATCGTGAACAGTTTGACTTCGCAACTCCCCACGAAACGCAGTGGAAGCCCGGTGCTCCAGAATACTTAAGGCTCTGGGGGTCAAATCAGGTGTGAACTGTACCTCACCGCTCTGCCTACCAGTCATGCTCGACATACTCATGCCATTTGACCATATCTTTGCAGTGGCCAAACCAGGAACTCATTCCTGGATTCCGCGAAACCATGGAAAGTTACTTCATGCAAGTACAGACTCTCGGCTACCACTTCATACCTCTACTTGCGTTGGCCTTGGGGCTTCCCTCTGACGCGCTTGCCAAGTTTTATGACTCTGATGATCTAATGCAACACAGGGGAAAGGAATGTCAAGTTTTTTGAAACATGCTCGAGATGGGAACTCATAGCCCACTTTCCGTCAATTTCCAGGTTGTAAAATACCCGGCGAACAACGGCTTGACCGATCAGGGAGTCGGGCCACACTACGATAATGGGTTCCTGACCTTCGTGAGTACTTTCACCCACTTTGCGGCAACATTCTTATATATATATCATCATTCAAAGCTTCTCCAGGCGTCTCCTCATCCTGGTCTCCAGGTCCAGAACCTTTCTGGGCAATGGATTGATGTCCCGCCCATTCCTGGAACATTTGTAGTCAACATCGGAAAATGTAGGAACTCCAAGCTTCATTAACAACGAATGGCTTATGTACCGGACCATGCACCTGGCTCCATCGATAGCGCTCGAATTCGTCACGAGGGGACTTGCAAGGGCTACTTCTCACCGCGTATTATCGCCCCCCGCAGGCTCTACGCCGAGATATTCCGTCCCATTTTTCCACAATATCGGCCTAAATGTACACCTTGCTGACGAGATTCTCAATGATTGTAAGTCTCTTTCATTCCTCGTTTCTCAAGTCTATATACCCTTGCATATCGTTACTAATACAACTACAAGTCCTACCCGAAGTTTTGAAGCTCAAAAATGAGCGTGGGGATCCTGCACAGACAGATTGTGAGCGGTCCACGACCTGCGTTATGCATGGAAAGCTTTTTCTAAGTAATTGCAGCGGTAAACTTCACTGAATTCGACCGGGAGCCCTGTGGGCAGGTTGGCTTGATTGGAAGAATCAAGTAAGAACATGCCGAGGAGGTGGCTGCATGGAATGGCGCTGGCTGAACTAATTATTCTCGTAGGAGCCACCCCGATGTTGCTCAGCGCCATTACCCGGACCTCTTCAAGAAGTATTTCCCCAATGGCTTGCCAGAGTATGCCAGGGCATACTGAAGTTGAATTAGCGGACGTAACTGGTATGCGACTTCGTTCGCTCTATCACGCGTACATATTGGCACACCTCAACGCATTTCAATACGTCAACCAACCCAACCTTCAATTAACAGCGCCCCGTTGCACATCATTGCAGGATTGCGAGTTCCAGTGTACTTGTTTCACCTTTTTCGTGTACTAATAGTTTGCATTAATTGTGATGTTCATCCTTGTTTGCAAATATTCTCGACTTTGCACGAGTCTTAGTCGTTTGCCATGGCTTGTTGCTGCAGGTTGATTCCAGGCTAGAAACGTGTCAGTAAACTACTGCCATTTTGGCGTTCACATTTGTTGTGTCGGCAAGTTGCAGAACCCTAGACTCTCCTTAGATGTGTTGGCTATCTCAAATCTTGCAAGGCGCACGTCGATAATCCAGGATCGACCGCAGTTCCGCACGTTACAAGTCATGACCGCCGTCGCCGTTTACATAAACTGGATGAGTTCGCGGCATCTCTCCGCTCCATATACCCACCGAGTGGAAGCGGCATATGCCAGCTCATTCCTCGTTCCCTTGCTTGTAAGTGTTCTGCCAGAATGTTCTACCTTTAGCGGAGGCACAGACTATCTTCGTCTACGAAGAGAGTCTGGCTTACGGAGACTACACAGAGGCTTCCCTCATCTACCTAACCATGACATCCAGCAATGCCCGCGGCATTTCGAGTCCTTCGAAAATGATTTACGTGCGAGCGCACGACGGTCGACATATGATCCGATATATTGCGATCACTGTACTCCAGAAGATATATGTCATCACTGATGATACCGACCCTCCGAATGGCTGTACAAAATTATGCGCAGGCGTACCATTGCGCCTTGATAGGTGCTTGGCACGTGGTGGAGTTGCGAGGATCTACTTTGGCAGATATGAGTTCAAAAGCGTCAGTAATGCACCAAGCGTTTGCCTTCTGCCCCGCTTTGTCGCTTGCTTGGGTCGCGCTAGGTTTGTCCCCATGGTTGGACTGAGAGTTGTTGTCCCAGCATTATATGATCGGTCGCATCGAAAGTTCGTCGTTACAAGCAGTGATTATTTATCTTCGGTGCGTGGGTTGAAGCTGATGATGAAAAACAGCATGACACGGTAACTGACGCAAAAGACAGAATGCTGTTCCTTCCACCTTGGGACGTTGATCGTTGGGTAGACATATCCCCACTGCATGACTCCTCTCGTTCGCGGTCAATCGTTTGCCATGTGTCTAGTGCATCGTCCCATTTCCCCACCGGTAGAAAGTTTCACGCTCTCCCTCCACTTCCTCGGACAACGTCAACTTCGACTAGCACAACCAATCCGCGACGGGAGTCTTGTTCACCACTATAGCAAAGGCCACTCCCCCGGCTGCCGCGTTATGGGTGTGCTAGAGCCGGATTACCAGAGAGCACTGTCATAGTTGATGCAATACAATGTGTCGAGTTTCTTACCTGATACCTCTCCTGTTGCGGGCTTTGAGCATGAGCTCGATTGTGCCGCGTACCTCCCAGCTATCGGAGAAAAGGATTTGGGATCTCCGTCAGCTGCCAGACGCAATTAAGTCTCTTTCGCTATGGTCCATCAACCGAACCGCAGTTCCATGGTCAGAGGCACAAGACTGCCAGCGCCCTCCAGCTCTGAGAATCCAGACGCCCGCGCGATCATCTGTAACCGAGTTGTCACCCTCCAACTCGAGTCATTTCTAGCCCATGACGCCGTTGTCACCATTTTCAGTGCAGCGCCGAAGGTTCTCGAAGCTGAGCCGTCAGTTTGGGGGAGCTCCTCCTGCTAAGCTGGTGCATAGCAATGACCCAGATGTCGCGCGAGGACGACTAAAAACAAAACGAGCGCGAGAGAGCGGGGGTAGGGTCCACGACAATGACGACTACAAGATGGGGAAGGTAAGAACGCAGTGATGGGAGATCAAATGGTTTTGGCAAAAGGGGGGACGCCACCAAATGGACCACAGTAATATAGACATCTTCCGACGCCTTTGCGGCCTTTTATCACTGACCGCCTCCTTTTGATCAGCCCTATCGTCATTGTTTGCTTACACCTGTTTATGCAACGTGCACCCATTCAACACGGTAAGGCTTCAATATGGATTGATGTAGACCTACTGAGTGTTTAATCCACTGTTGCCGTCGCCACACCGTGACATGGCTGAAACATTGAATGGACTAAAGGTTAAATGGAGATCCGAGTTCCCGAAAAGTTTAAGTTAACATGACAGATCGACGTTGCTCGACACCCCCGCGATCGCTGAGAATGAGATGTCTTCTGTCAGAGGAATGAACCTGAACCGGACAAAAGCAAACACAAGAGGGCGAAAGAATTAGTGGCGGAATTGATGATCAACAAGGATGCTGTGCAAACCTAAGTAATCGTGAGGTGGTGGACAAGTTATAATGTTGGGGCTGGTTTTCTCCACACAGCCTCTTGGCAAACAACCACTACTAGTACTCGTTGGAGGTTGGGCTGCAGGAACCAACTTCCACATGCAGATCAGTGAGCCGATGGAAGTCGATCGTTCTTCGTCGGTTTGATGGCGAAGGTGACTACGAAACAAACGTCCACCATGCCTCGAATCCTGCCTGTAGTCACGACTGAGATCATGAATGTAAATCGACACTTGAACGTTAGTGTATCGTAGCACGCATCATGCATCAAGTGTGTTCAACACATCGAATACACCATCACCTCGCTGGCCAGATGGTGTCCTTTTTTCGCTCGACACCAACTTGCAACTGATATGGTTGACCGTAACATCGAGAACAATGAGCGCTCTACGCCCTTGCTTATGGCGGGCACTGACGAGGACAGTGTGTAAGTTAGTGTCTGCTGTGAGCTGGCGTTGTTTGTCGCCTGTCGTATTTGTCCGTTGCAACGTCGTCTGACGCTCTGTCGCTGTGTACACTCTGGCTTCCCCCCCGCCGCCGTCCTCGGCGACGAGAACATTGTTGCTCTTCCTTGTTGTCTCTCCCTACGTACCTAGACTAGATGTCCGGCAAGGCGCCCCCACGGGGACCACGGGCGCTTCTTAGCTCCTTGCCTGCTAGCTCGTCTACGTCCTCATCCACCCCCTCGACATCAACCTCACCCGGGACATCCACCAACAAAATCGGTGCACCACCCCCAACTGGTCCACGGAGTTTGGTCAATGGGGTTCCAACCCAACCTAGAAGCCATTCGTCCACCAAACCTCTCTCGAATGGCTTGGCTTCTCCTCCGCCCGCTGTGTCTCCTGTCCTCAACACACCCACGGCACCAAGAACATCGCAAAAGGGCAAGCAAGCTGATGTAGGATGGCGAAGTTCAAGTGTAAGTGCCTTTTCTTCAACTTAGAAGCTACTCAAGGTGTCCCTGTTGGCTCATGGACACGCTCTGCAGCCTCGGCCTTCGTCCCCTTCTCACGATGTATTTCCATCCCCTACTACGAGCAAGCCCCCTACCGTAGCAGACGGTGTACGACCGCATCAACCGGTCAAGTTCTCCTTGACGAATAATCGGCGCACTTCGTTAACCGAATCTCGACCGCCGCCGCCGCCGCCATCTACGGAACCTCCCCCACCGCCCCCTCCGACTGCACCACCTCCTTCCGATACACCACCACCACCACCACCACAATCTCCGCCTCCTCCTCCGCCTCCTCGTTTGCCACCGCCTCAACCACTACCCATCTCACCCCCACCTTCCAACCCACCTCCACCGATATCGAGACCACCATCACCGCCGCCCGCACCAGAGCCGGAACCTTCGCTGCCCCCACCACCTGCTGAGGATCATGAACCTTCTCTCTCGCCCCCACGCCCTGCTTCACCACTGCCAGAATCACCCCGTACATTAAACCCCCTTCCCTCTTCAGAGTCATCACGGCCCAATTCTCCGCCTAGACCACCGCATACTCCACAACCCGTACCATCAACATCGAAACCTCCGCAACCCAAGGTCTACTCGCTACCACCTCTGCCATCGTGGCCTCCCTCGCGATCAGAATATCCCCCAGGTCGCAACTTCAAGGTTATTTATGATCCCATTACTGACAAGGACAGAGATGGACGCATGCGCGCACTCCTTGAGAAGATCCGCGCATCACAGAAGGAAGGATCACAGCCACGGATTACGGGAAAGGGGAAGGGGAAGGAAATCATCACTAGGTTCGATGGCGAGGTAATCGAAGGCGAACGTGAGCCCGAGTGCAAAGATCCTCGGAAGGCACCCGGTTGTGGACGTCGTTCCGGGAGAGAATCGTTTTACGAGGTCAAATACGAGGTACGTAGGCATACCAACAACCTCGTCTCCTTCTGGCTTACGTCATTCAGTATGACCAAAACTCTACTGGACCTCCTCCTCCTACAGCTGTACTTGTCACGAATATCTCGCCTCTAACCCCGACGCAGTATATCAAACAAGCATTTGCTAGGCATGGAAAAATAGTATCATTTGAGTCTCAAATCGATATGGAAACGGGGATGGCGCTGGGAATTGTATTTATCCGGTATCAAAACCACGAGGAGGCAAAGCAATGCGTGGAGAAAGCCAACGGGAAGAAGCTTAGTGTTGTGGTTGGGGCAGTGGAGGGCGAGGAGTTGAGAATTGTGTTCGATGGTCAGAGAGGAAGGCTAAAAGCGGTGCTAAAGGAATTGGACGAGCGGAAGAAGCGTGAGCGAGAAGAGAAGCGGAGAAAGGAAAGAGAAGCTAAGGCTCCCCAAATAGCTTCCACCTCCACCCCGAATTCTAGTCAAACTCCTGCATCAAACTCGAATCGGCGAACGAATCATGCCCTTCCCCCTCGTCCGTCTCATATACCACTTTTAAATGGGCGTTCCTCGCCTTCCAACCATTCCAGAGCCAAGAGACCGCCGCCCCCACTGGTATTCAAGGCGCGTATGAACAATTCCTTCAACGATCGGTTTCCCAGTCTTCACGAACCAGCCCCGTCATCTACTCATTCGTCTTCCTCCACACCAGTACACACTCGTGAACGACCGTCTTACCACTCACGAAGTTACGCCCGGTCTCGTTCACCACGTTCCCGATCACCTTCCCCGATATCACGCCGTCCCGGAGCCCGCTACCAACCCCAGCGTGAAGCCCCGAGTTCATCCGTCATGGAGGAGCTGGCAAAGAATGGATTCGACCATGTTCGACTTCACCTTGGCAGTGGTGCGATGGGTTCTGTCCGTGAGGACGATGTGAGGGCGTTTTTTCAGGATTTCAAGGTTGACATCGTATTGCGGGACCGTGCATCGTGGTATGTCACATTCAAAACGCCCGATTCAGCGCGACGGGCAGCGATGGTGTTAAACTCGGGTAGTCGTACGTTGATGCATCATTCAGTTTCGATCACGACGTGTCCGCCGCCATCTCAACCTGCCCCTCAGCCTGCACCGAAAGCAACTTGGACGAGTGAAGAAGCAATTCACCATGCGGGACAGACGATCGTACAGGAACTCAAATCCCTTTTGGAAAAGGATATTACCGAACGTATGGTCGCTGCAGGGCTACGGAAGCTGGTAGCGGAAGAGAAGACGAAGGTTGCGGATGCAAAAGTGAAGGAGGGTGTTGATGCTGTGGTAGAGTCAAAGCCGGTCGAAAAACGTGGTCTAAAGGGCTTGTCATTTCGCAAACCAGGGAAAAGGGGTCGGGAGGAGGAGGAAATCAAGGCTACGGTCCCCGAGGTTCAAGACGAGATGCCGACGATCACCGATGCACAACCTACAGCTGCTGTTGAACCTGCTCCCGTGGCGCATCCTAAGAAGAAGCGCAAGAAGGAGTTCGAAGTCATTCAACAGGAGACCCTCAGTGCAAATGTCGAATCGGACGATGAGTCCGTTTCGATTGAAGCCCGGAAGCGACTTCTCTCTGAGGAGGCTGAGGAGGTCGAAGCACCTGTCAAGAAAAAGGTCAAGCAGGACACCGTTTTGGAGGGCAACACTTCTCCGAAAAAAACCGTGCTCAAGAAGAAGCCTCCAAAGAAGGTTATCGCCGAAGAAGTCATCGAAGAAGTCCTCTTGTCAGAAACCTTGGAATATGGTCCCACTGCAACCGTTGATCTGTTAACGTTAGAGCCAGACTCCAGATCATTGACTCCGATCGTGGACCTTCCATCGCCTAAGCGGCCTCCAGATCCCTGGGAAGAGGGGATCTGCGATGACGACGAGGACCTGTATTTTGCTCGGCTGGCAATTTCTGGAGAAACAGTGCAGCCAAGGTTACCGTCGGCTCTCTCAGATGCTGTACCGCCCTTTCGTAAACACATCACTGGATCCGCCCGTACGGAGGGCTACTACAAGATCTCTCACGCGGAAAAGTCTGCTTACGTTGCGCAGTACTCCTTGCGTTCCGCCAATGTGGAGCCTGTGGCCCCAACAAAGCCTACCCCTCAACCTGTCGTTTCTTCTCGATCCAACCGTGCCAATGCCCGGCGCCGCGCACAAGGACTGGAAGAGATTAACCAGGTGCAAAGGGCCGTTGCGCTTTCGAAAGGGGAGACAGCGGCAGCAGAACTCACGCTCAAGTTCAACCAACTCCAGACTCGGAAGAAGCACCTCCGCTTTGCTCGTTCCCCCATCCACGACTGGGGTTTGTACGCCATGGAGCGCATTGCTCGTGGTGAAATGGTTATCGAGTACGTGGGCGAGATCATCCGTGCCCAAGTGGCGGACAAACGGGAGAAGGTATATGAGCGACAGGGCATCGGGAGCAGTTATCTCTTCCGTATCGACGAGGACCTTGTCGTCGATGCCACAAAGAAAGGCAATCTAGGGTGGGTTTTTTCTCTTCGTGGTGTCTGAAAGCAACGCAACTTAGCGACCGGCCGCAGGCGGTTGATAAACCATTCCTGCGATCCTAACTGCACGGCAAAAATTATAACGATCAGTGGGGAAAAGAAAATCGTTATTTACGCCAAGCAAGATATCGAACTTGGAGATGAAATAACCTATGGCAAGTGTCCACGACGGATGGCTTTCCCCACGTCAGCTCACATGTGTGCCTCCGTTGCAGATTACCATTTCCCTATTGAACAGGACAAAATTCCATGCTTATGCGGTTCGGTTAAGTGCCGTGGTTATCTTAACTAGAAATATTGGTGTCGTCTCACATCGTCACGCTATCCTTCGTCTTTCTTTGACATCTTAGCATACCCCTCATTCGCTATCGAGAACGCTATGTATCACTGAACTTGTTGCACGTATTGTCTGACCACACCTACATTGCTCATTATGTAATTCAAAAATCCGGCATTTGCTGACAGGTTATGTATGCAAACTCATAAATTAACCGCGTCAGTCTGTAGCTCGGACCCTTTCTCCCTCCAACTTCGGCTCACCATCACCCGCCGTCATATGTCACAGTCGTGGTTGTCCCTCCAAAGTTTAGTATTGCTGGTCCGAGGTTGTGGATCAGCTGTTGGCCGCATTATAACAGTTTGACGCAGTCAGGGCTACTTACGCTGCCATACCCCCTATCCGAAGTTTAATATTGCTGGTCCGAGGTTGTGGGATCAGCTAGTACTGGCTGCATTTTAACTGACACAATCAGGGGCACTTGCCACGCTGCCATACTCCCAATCCAAAGTTTAGTATTGCTGGTCCGAGGTTGTGGGATCAGCTACATGGTACTGGCCTCATTGTAACTAACACAGTCAGGGCCACTTACGCTGCCATACCCCCCGAATTTTAATACCGCCAGTACGTGGTTGTGGGATCAGCTACATGGCCTCGTAGGCCTTCATTGTAACTGACATAGTCAGGGGTAGTGACCTACACTGCCATCCCCCCCGAAGTTTAATGCCGCCGGTACGAGGCTGTGGGATCAGCTAGTACTGGCCGCATTGCAACTGACACAGTCACCACTTACGCTGCCATGCTCCCGATCCAAAATTTAATACTGTTGGTCCGAGGTTGTGGGATCAGCTAGTATTGGCCGCATTGTAGCTGACGCAGTCAGGGTCACTTATGCCCATACTCCCTATCCAGAGTTTAATATTGCTGGTCCGAGGTTGTGGGATCACACAGTCAGGGTCACTTACGCTGCCATAGTACTCCCTATCCAAATGCCTAGCAGTCCGGCGATTCGTTTAAAATCCAGCGCATGCTCATCCAAGTTGAACGGTTGGACCTATCCTGAGCGTCGCTCCTCTGAAACCAATGCTTCACTACAACGGTCCCGCCAACCCGTAGGTTATGTTTCTCCCATGCACTACTTTATTCAAATCCAAAATTATATGATACTAGCCATGCCTACTCGTTGGATGGCGCTGTGGGGGACACTTATACCCGCCTCAAGGTATGTTTTATTTTCCGCCCAGGATTGTCACTCTCATTCAATGTAGAATCACATCTGCGACTTTTACCGACCATGTCAATACCCCGACTCCCTCGGGGGTCATTGCAAGGAGTCCCTCAGCTGTACCACTGTGCCTGCTCACTTCCGTGATATGCACGGTATTGTTAATTTGACACGCTCGGGACTCATTACTTGCGAGTGGTCAGGCTGCGGGAAGACACTTTCGAGACACAATTTCGTTCGCCATATGCGTGAGAGGCACCTCCTTCACCAGCGTTTAGTGGTCACACCATACAAGAGAAAAAATCCCAATCACTAATCGCATCTTCCCCAAAAATCCCCGTGATTCTCGAATACGATCCCGCCTCCTATTTTCATATCATATGTAGCAACTAACAAGTCTAGCTCTGCATAATCGCTGTATCGGAGACCTAAAGGGACCATCTTATCTTTTCTTATTGTACTGTTCAGATTAGGATTAGACATTGTGTATTTCACAGTACCACTATTTGCTAAGGTACAGACAGATGTAAATACCTCGCCAGCCCGCTGAGGGGGAAACGAAGAAAGTAGTTGAAATGGTATGTTATAGTGATTTTAGAAGGATGGGAGTGGGGATGTGTATCGCAAATTTACCCTATACATATTTTCCAGACGAGTAAAATAGGATGTCCATATGGTCTTATTCATGGACAAAGGATAAAGGGGCGGTTATTGCAAGAGAGTAACTAGAACACGTATTCCCTTGCTTTGCAAGCAAGGGTTCTGGGAGTTCGTTAAATCGTGAGAACCTGCCGGTTTGGAAAATGTTCCCTTTTCTGGACGAGCGTGAGAAATATAAAATTCGCCCTTCATCAGGTAACCAAAGTTAAGCAGTCCAAAGTGCATATGTGCAGCAAGCAAGGGTTCTGCCGACGCAGGCGGCATTTCGAGTATGATAATGTGCATGAATATCTTATGGTGTAAGTCACCTACTGGCCAGTGACAGACTCGTCTGTATATATTAGGTCTCCCATTTGAGAACGATTCTATCAGCCAGTCCGGGTTAGAGAGTATGAATATCTAAGGCCCCATCAGCGTCCGTAAGGTTCGAGGGGTATAACTATACGTCGGAGCTGCTGAGACTTACGGGGACGATGAGCGCTTTTGCTTAGTGTTGGAATGTAGCCAAACAATGCTGATGCTGTCCAGAGATCGCGACAATAGGTTACTTACATAGAACGTGACTTTCGGCTGGTGGTGAAATATATGATGCTACTAACATGTCCTCACCCTCCTCGCCTGCGTTAAGGGATTGTTTCAATGCAATACGTGGGGTACAAGCCTAAACATCGTGATGTCCATCCATCGCCAGCGATGACGGTACTCATTAACCCGAATTTCTACCAACGACAATGAGTGTAATCACAAATGCAACGACAATAATCACCCCGCTCGTCACCGCTGCAATCCTGCAGCGACGGACCCACGGATTCTTCGGAGGATTGAGTGGTTTCGGCGTAAGCACGACACGCGAGTACGACACTGGCGCCAAGCTCGTCACAGAGGGCGCAACAAACGGGTATCCATGTTTCATCTTTACTGAATCTATTCTCTGCACATTCGTGCCCCTTCCCGTCCAGAGTGGGAGGAGCCCCCCGCCATGTGCGCGAGAAGCATAAGCGACCGGCGGCCGTGGTTCAACGATCCATCCTCCAATGAGCCAGCACCACGGCGCGATAAATCCAATCCAAAATAACACCTGTATAATGTCACCACGTGCCGCTCGGGGTGCCCATCGTTGCCCGGCCTTGCGTGCATTGTCGCGCTCTACGGCAGATCCGAGGTAAAGCTCCGAATCAGCAAAACGCTTAACTATGAACGAGGAAGATGCAGAAGTAAGAGAATGCAAGCTCGGCGCTGTGGGCCGGTGAGAGGACTGGTGCTGCACACCCTGTTGTGGAGATGGTGGTGGGCATGAGGTCGTCGGAGAAAGATGCGCAGGTGGCGGTGGCTGTGGTTGACACTGCCGGCTACTTTGGGAAGACTCCTGAGAGCTGCCTGGAGTTTTGGGACCGCTCTCAGCATCCACGAAATGTTCTTGCTGGGTGCCCGAATAACGGCTTTCCCTATTACCTGTCTTTGCTGTGGCAAAGCTCTCACGGCGATCTGAGTTGGATTCTCTGTCACTAAACCCATCTATATATCCTCGGAGCGACGTAGGAGTGGCAGTTGGCAAGAAAGGGCCAGGAAACGCGGGCCGAAGATCAAGCGGTGGAATGACAGGAGGAGTCGAAGCAGAACCACCAGATTGGTGTGTTCTTGTGGATGATAAACTAATTGAGCGATTCAGAGGTCTGGATATGAAGTTGGAGAAGACTGGCGAGGGTCCTGGAGCAAATTGGACAGGATAAATAAGAGGTTACGTTGCCTAAGAATCACACTTACGAGGGGAGTCTCCGCCTTCCTCGTCCCTTCGCTTGGCGAACGGGACAAGTCCACCATAGGAAGGACCGGGAGGGATCGGAACTGATCCACCCGCTAGGGAAAAAACGGGGTTCATAGGCAGCGGACTCACTGGCGTTACAGCAGAAGGGCTGACGGGCGTCATCATGGTATGAGTTGTGCTCGACCTCGTTCCTGGGCCCTCGTGACTTGAGCTAGGCAATGAGACAGGTCGTTTCTCAGGGGACATATAATCCTGTTCCACGATGGGGGAAAGCTGCCCAAACTGGAACTCCTGCCCTGGCACACGGAGCGAGTGGGAGCTCTTCATCGGTATTAGCTTGGACCTGCCAGCATTAGCGGGAGGAGTTGTTGGTGGTGGTGGAGGGAAGAATAGATTAGGCGATGAGCGTCCAGGGGCAGGTGAGGGTGCGGAGGAAGTCGACGCCCCTGGCGGTGTCGACGGGCCTGCTGGATTAGTAGCAGACCCACTGAGCCAAGATACATGCGAAGGCGTCACTGGTGACTCGAGACTGCTTTGAGAAGAAGAGGGAGTGTGGTTGTGCCAATAAGGGTACGGGTGTGTTGGCACTCGAATTCCAGGCGGAAGCTGCTTCCTCGCAGATCCCGACGGTGAGGGAGGTACAAGTGTTGAGCTGCTGGAGAGCGGTTGGGAGCTTTCCTGGTCATCGTGTGCCAAGGAAGTGACTTCTCTCTCTACAAGAACTTCCATGGGGGTGGACATGGGTGCAGGTATATCGTAGGACTCGTAGGTTTGGTCCTCTGGGTCCCGTTGGCATTGCTTTCCCTTGTCAGATGCGGCCTTTGAACCTAGAAAGCGACGCATGGCTGTTCACAGAATGAGCCCGCAGTAGGCTAGAGAAGGAATGCAACGTACAGGCTAGTCTGTGTATGATGATCGTGGGAGGTGCAATGCCAAAGAGAGAGGTGGTCGGCGTCGACCAGGACGTGCACCGTCAAATTGACCAGCAGCGGATGGGAGATGTATATCCAGACGACCGAGGCTAGTGCGCAGTATATATGTAGGGGTGGTATGAAGGAGCGTGTTTGACCATGAAGCCGGAGAAGTGTGCACGAGGGAAGGGGTTATACGCATCGCGTCAGGGGTAGCCAATACGGAGACGACCAAAGCACGAGAATCGAGCGGCTGGTCTACACAGGGCAGCTTGAATGAACAGCATGTGCGACACAAAATGAACGCCCTCGCAGACATGCCGCATCCACATTTATTGGTGGCCGTCTATGATGAACACTGAATCACCCGAGGTAAGCACCACAAATTTGGTTGGATAGTACGAGATAGCTTGCCTGGTCATCGTCGCGCTCAGTCCTGCGAACCCCGTACCAGCTTGGATCATAAAGATCAAGTCCTCTGAGGGCAGACGGAGCGATGTAAAAACCGTCACCCATATGTCCAAGCTGTGACTGCTATCGGCCTCGCGGATGCCTCCAGGTCGCCTCGATAGCAATTGATAGGGAAAGACGACATCGATGTGGGGTCATGTTCTGTTTCGAAGTTCAAATTAGGACACATCGCCGAGGCTGGAATATAGTTCAGTTCATTGTCATAGTCTGTGGCTTGCAGCATTGACTGGGCATGGTGACAGTGCAAATACTAGTATCGAAAAAATAGTCAACTTCAGCATGTTACGACCTCTTTCCACTCATACATTTAACAGTTAAGCGGGATACAGGGAGTACTCGAGCAGCGATAGAAACGACCAGATTAGTGTGCAGTATAAACGTCAGGTATAGGTATAGTGAGTCGTTAGCAAGATTGTTTATCCATGGGGTGCACCTGCCTGTGTGCACGCCCTCCAAAGCATCCAAGTTCATCGACATCTGTACGAACTGCATCCCTTCACGGCGTATGCAAGCCTGTCTGCAAACATAAATGGTATACAAGGTTTGGCTAGTTGGGGTATTAAGCCTCGACCTCCGGTGCTTCTTCGGAGGAAAGCGAGTCTGCAGGTACAACATCCTCGGCAGCGGAAGCGATGGTGCTCGCAGGGTGCAAGCCTTCCGCTTCTGCAGAACCCAAAGTTTCTTCGACTTTCTCCCAGGGAGGAGAAGAGGCGATCGAGTCCCCATCGGCAGCTGCACTATCTTGAGTTTCCACAGGGATCTCCGCTGGCTGCGTTATGGGTTCATTGGGTCGTGGTGTCCCACAAGGAGAGTCTGGGAGAGGAATGCCTTCAGGCTGTACAGGGGCATCGTGGTCCGTTGTATCTTTGAGATCGACCCCTTCGACACCCTGAGTGACGGACTTTACACTCTCGCCCTCTATTAGTCCTTGATTACCATCCTTGGATGATGTATCAACGCCATCCAGTTGCAAGGGTTCTGTCCTAGCCTTCTTGGATGAGCCAAAATCGTCCCCTTCGCTGTCGTCTGTGATGCTGAAGCGGCGTTTGCGGCCAATTGTGGGTGCGTTAGATGTAGCTGTTCAAGAGAGAGGAGAGGTTAGTGGTCGAGATGTTTGATCCGGCGGGGATAACACGCTCACCATCCTCGCGCCAGGGCCGATCTGGGCGGGGGAGAAAAGAAGTAGAAACACGTCGTAAAAACTTGAACATGGCTTGAGTATAAGACAAGACAACACGAAAGCAAACAGGACAAGGAGTGGCAGCAACGAGGAGGGGGAGGAGGAGGAGGAGGCAGACTCGACGCGACTTGAAGACGCGAATAGCAACACAACGCGTCTGATGGGTTATTTGGCTTTGTTTGTTCCTAGATGACTCGGATACGATATGATCAGATGCAGACACACCTTGGATGTGCACACTACAAGTAAACCATGACATTGGACGTACTGAGCTTTATAGACAGCAAAGGCGGGAATGCAGAGGAGGTCAGGGTGTCTCAGCGGAAGCGAGGCGAGCCAGTAGAGATCGTTGATCAGGTCATTGAGATGTACGCGGAGTGGGTCAAAAGTGTGTCTCATCATCATTGTTGTTCATTCATCGACTCTCACTGAGTACAGTGGACTTTGAGCTAAACGGCCTCAGCAAGCAAGTGAATGCCGTACAAAAACAGATTGCAGCTAAAAAGAAGGTCGGTTTATCAAGTCACTACACTTCCAGCTCATTGCGATCTATCTGCATTGACTCCTGCAGGCAAAGGAGTCCGCGGACGATCTCGTAGCCAAAAAGAAGGCCCTCGACACACAAGTAGATGAAAAACGTAAAGCAACACGCGAACATGAGATCGTGATGCGGCAAAGGGCCAGCATGGTCGGAAATCTCGTCGCTAAAGATGTTCCAGTCAGTTTGACCGAGGTACGTGCTCGTGCAAGCTCCGGTTATGTCTCGCAATGTATGCCGCGATCAGGACGACAATGTAACTCTGAGGACATGGCATCCTCACGGACCCAATGGTCAAGTAGAGAAAAAGACCAATATAATGCCACACCACGAGGTGTTGTTACGACTAGATGCCATGGATTTGGAACGAGGTGTGCCCCTTCGATCAGCACATGTAACCACTTGCATAACACGAGCGTGCAGGTGCAAAGATCGTGGGCCACAGAGGCTATTTCCTGACAAATGATGGTGTCGACCTCAACCAAGCGCTAATCAGTTATGCGCTCAATTTCCTCCGACAACGCGGCTACAAGAAAATCCAACCACCATTCATGGTCAACAAGGACATCATGGCCAAGACTGCACAACTTAGCCAGTTTGACGAAGAACTTTACAAAGTAAGTTATGGCTATCACTCTGATGTTCTGCACATGCAGATGACCTCGCCAGGTAATCGCGAGCGAAGATGAAAAGTATCTCATTGCCACTTCGGAACAACCCATCTCGGCATTCCACGCTGACGAATGGTTCGAGGATCCCAAGACCCAACTCCCCATCTATTACGCCGGCTATTCGACGTGTTTCCGCAAGGAAGCTGGGTCGGCAGGCCGGGACATGTGGGGAATCTTCAGAGTACACCAGTTTGAAAAAGTCGAACAATTCGTGATTACCCCGCCGGAAGAGAGCTGGACAGCATTTGACACCATGCTTGCAAACAGTGAGGCATTCTATCAGAGCCTCGGATTGCCATACAGGGTCATGGCTATCGTCAGTGGTGCACTGAACCTGGCTGCGTCGAAGAAGTGTGATTTAGAGGCGTGGTTCCCATTCCAAGGCGGTTATAAAGAACTGGTGTCTTGCTCGAACTGTACTGATTATCGTGAGCACACTTGTGTTATCATGGGTTACCGGGTTGATAACCCTTCTGTTCCCAGAGAGTCGACGGCTTGAAATACGCTGTGGTCTCAAGGCAAAGGACCAGCAGCGCAAAGTATATGTACACATGCTGAACGGTACCATGTGCGCCACAGAGCGGGCTCTGTGTTGTCTCGTTGAAAACTACCAGACCCCTGAGGTGGGAATCCTGTCCCTACGAACTGAGTACATTAACTCACGAAATTCGCCGCTCACAGGGACTTGTCATCCCTGAGGTGCTCAGGCCGTATATGCAAGGACGCGACTTTTTACCCTGGAGGAAGCAGCTACCAAAGAATATTCAGAGGAAACAGACATAGACCACTTACACTTTCCTGCAGTAAATCTTCAGCGGGTTCCATGCCATGCATACATTAATAGAGTATTCGCATTTTATCTGCCTAGTTACCCCGTTACCACGTTGCGGAGATAGCGTAGCATTGTCCTCTCTAGCCAACAATCTGTCCACGGTTTGATCCTATGAAATTGACAGATGCACATCTAAATGGATCCCTTGGGGACGTACGATCGCGGGTTGAATTCCATCATATCTCCTTGGCAAGGGTGTTGATGCCAAGGAACAACGAACAGACAACTTCGATAAGCTCATGGAAAGGAGTAACAATTGAAGGACAACACGGCCTAGAAAGTTAGTACCGGGGTGACCAAAATCAGACACCACCGAGCTGGCTATCGACGTTTGAACTTCCTGAGAATGGGGCAACAAGGAAATGATTGTCTATAAAATATCCATTGCGCAAATAATGTAGGAATGCAATACGAGTACAAAATACATGAGTGTTTGGTAAGTCGACAACATCATACGTAAACGAGAACACAAAGAAAGCAAAACCACAGGGAATGGTAACTCACACTGCGCTAGACACAACATGCCTGAAGGACAGGGTATGAGATCCATCATTCGTTGATCTGGAAGTATGCTCGGAACATGGACTCCGAACAGAGCGGTGTATCAGATATGACACCATGAACATGCATGAAGAGACGCGGGAATCGCCGTGTGAAGTACCCTAGGAACCCTTCAGGCATGGGGCCCAAAGTACGTTTCACATTCTCGGGTAGGTCTTGATAGTGGTGCTTCTGTAGCGTGGAGGATCCATGATCAGCGATCGCGTCAAAAAAAAATAGTGCTACACTGAAATAGTGTGCAACGGGACGGCGACAAACCTTGTTGCGTAATGCGCGGAGCAGGTCCTGAACGGATTTCCCATCATACTTTCTGAACTTACCCAGGTTCTCGATGAAAACCTTGTCTAGCCTGGAGTGCCAGTCATTTCCAACAATCTCGTGGGCATTCGTTTCGAGTATGACGAGATTTTGGTCACGGGGATCGCGACACATGATTTCAAAACGGTCGGATGCATCTTGCAGGAAGGTAAGTCGCCGGCCTGGGTCCCAGAAGAACGGATGCAGAAGACATGTAGTGGTATCTAGTCTGTACGATATTCCCAATTTAGTGTGACTAGGAGAAGAGGGGAAAACACACGCACCGATTGCAGGCTTCAGGGTCCAACATCTTGGTAATCAAATCAACGGCCTCTGTACCCTCTTCTCCATAATGTTCTAAGCCATCCAGATTTTTAATATTTTTGATAATATTCACCTCCCGCTCGAAGCGGTCGCCAAAGGGATGTGAACCATTGGTGAGGACATAGAAAAAGAGGCATCCCAGGGAGAATATGTCCACTGATTTGGTGAGTCTCGGTTTCCCTGAGCTCGACCCGCCGACGACGGTGTTGACACTTCCCCTGGAAGACTGGGACGTATCATCAACAGAATCGTCAAGCTTAACCTCTCCCCTCAGAATCTCTGGGGCACGCCACCCCACGGTGCCAGCTGCTTGCGCACCCTGCGCTGTCGGAAGGAAACTGGTTTGGTCCACGTCGAGCTTTTTGCACAACCCAAAATCGGATATCAACATGCGCCGCCCACCATCTTTGCTCAATGCGCCCTGTTTCAGTCCGGATATCAAAATATTCTGAGGTTTGATATCGCGGTGGACGATTTTTAATGAGTGGAGGTGACGTAGACCAGAGGTAATCTGACGCAGAGCACGTTTAGGATCAAAGTTAACTATGATGTCGCGGTGCTGGTCAGGGTTTTCGATCACGTCTGCCAGGGTGGCCGGACACAGTTCCAGAGCGATATATAGAAAGTTGGCTTGGGCTTCCTGATAGTAGTACCGAATGACATTGGGATGGTCATCCGATTCTTGCAGAATGCTGACTTCGCGAGCGGCCAAGGTGACAAAGTCTTGCAGGAGCCGCTTGACAGCGACAGGACGCCCCTGCAGGGAGCCGCGGTACACGACAGTCCCATGCGAACCAAAACCTGGAGACGGTTGGTCGAGACCCAGAGTGAAATAACGAACTTACCAAGAATGGTATCAGATACAACCAGTGATGGTACTGGGGACTTTGGGGTAGAGGGTACTACCAGTGTAGCCGAAGGCAGTGGTGCATCAGGGGACGGGTCTCCGTTTTCCGTCCCATTTTCTTCCCGAGTACTCCCGTTGGCATCGTTTTCGGTCGCGGCCCCATCGTCCGCGGGTCCATTGGAGGTTTGATTGTTTCCCTTACCCTTCTTGCCTCTCCGTCGTCTTGGTGCCTTCCGCTTTTTTGGGGTGGCCCCTGTGTCACCCTCCTTCTCACTGTCCTCCCCTATCTCGGCAGCTGGAGTGGCTGGGCTATCAGGGATGTCTTGAATCTCGGCAGGATCGGAAAAATATACACTCTGCCGCCGAGGGGCGGTGGAGGGTGGGAAGGGTGGAGGTGTATCAAATTCACTAACAGAGGCTGGCACGTCAGTCGTACCATTCACATCTCCGTTGGATATTGCTTGTACATCAGGTACAGGTGGTGCCGATGAGAGTGACAAGACAGATACATTGGCGTCTTTCAATCCTTCCTGCGGGGATGTTGACAACGGAAGAATACGGCTAAACGATGATTTATCCCTGAATAGCCAAGTAGCACCGAATAACATCACAAGTAACATGGACCCGACCGCTGGGAGCGAGAAACGATCTCCTGTGCTCTTTGCATCATGGGTTAAGTTTGAACTTGGTGCAGGGCTGGAGTCGCTGCGACGAGTTTCCTCAAATTCGATATCGTTATTTCTTCCGCCATCCACGCCAACAGGAAGGTCGACGGAGGGTACACCAGGAAGCTGACGGCTGCTCAAGCCAGACAGATCAAGACCTCGTTTGCCAGTCAGACATCTAGCATCAAAGGGTGATTGTCTACAAAGTTCAAGAAGCTTGCGACGTTTTGTTACCGAGTCAATGTTGTTGGGCAAGTCTCCATTGGTGTCAGAGGACGGGGAAGGGTCAAGAAGACGCGAGTTGGGGCTGTATTCCGTGTCTCCAAAAGCTACAAGCGGATAATGTTCGGTGGTCATAATAAAAAGTGAACCTGTCTCTGGAACGAGCCCAACATACGCGGTATCGAGGTTGAAGAAAGTTTCGAGCTGGGTGGGAGGCAAGCCGTCGAATAATAAGATGTCCGAAATTGGGGGGCGTGGCTGCATAAGGACAAAGGGGTCTTGACGTTGAGAGCTTGAAAAAACGTCGAAAACTGCGACACTACCAACTGGGATTAGAACGGTTTACGTTTACGAAGGAGAAAATGACTTACATGGGACTGTCAAAAGATAAACCCCACAAGATTGGAGATTGTAGAAGGTGATATGGGTCATCAGAGTTGGTGTCACGGGCTTTAAATGAGAGGACTTTTCCGTTAGGCAGGGAATGGATGTAGGTGTTGTCTGCAGTGCGTCGGTAATTGGCTTGCAGGCTATTATCTGGGTAATTTGGACCATAGGAGGAAAACAACAAGTTCTGCCCTGGTGGTTTGCGACCAGTTGGAGAGCGTGCCCGAGTGTAGATGGAGACATGGTAATCTTGCGGATGATGAATATGTAGTCCGTTTAAAATAGATGCACACGACTCACCAGTACGGCCAATGAAAACATGGGTAGACCTAGGAGGCTCTTTGTGTGACATGAAATCTTCTAGTTCATCCAAAACGATGTCGTCGTTGGAGTTCAGATCTTCGAAAGGGTCCCAAGGACATTCGGCGTTTATTGCCTTGACCCGACCCGTCTCCAGCTCAATAGACAGCAACGACGTTTCCTTTTTCCCAACAAAGATCCTTTCGTCGTCCTCCTTTGCGAACTTGAATGGGGACATTTCTACCAGTTGGGACATGGAGAATGAGAGGGGCTGAAGTGGGCTTGTAGGTGTCGGCATCACATATACATCCCCAGACTGGGGTTCAATCACGTAAAGTTCGTGGTGTGGACTATCCTCGTCCGTGAGATCAGGATCGACGGGCGCATGTTGTGTGCGAACAAGGGGGGATAGATTTGGTGGAATGTCGCCTCCAGAGGAGGACATGGACCAGAGCCTATGGCCAGAGGTACGATTGATAGCATGGAACTTGCCGTCGACAGAGGCGAGTAAGACAATGTCCAGAAGATGAATGTCTTCGCTGGTTTCGCTTTGGGTATGCTTGGGGGATGATCTCGGTATGCGAGCGCCATATCCAGGCCTCGAGTGGACCGCAGTCGCGACGGCGTCAGTTATGGAGGAGATGGCGAGGGTTTCTGGTAAACATAGTACAGATATAAGTAAGGTCAGAGTGAAGAGATACCACATGAGGTCTATGGGCAGCCTTGCCCCATCGACCGCAACCAAGAAGGCGCTCTCTGACTGCACAGCAAAGCAAAAGCAATTCAAGTATGAGGGCGGACACAGCTCACCGGCACCGCCCATGCCTGTCTTTGGCGGAAGTGATTACATAAGCAGCGGGGACCTTGCACTGCAACGATGCCAGACATTCCCGTTGGCTCACAGATATTCGACCTGGGGTTTCATCCTACGAATGCTACTGTCTACACAGGTCTTCTCGATGGTCATATAAAGGCATTCCGCTATGATGAGCAAGGCCAGCACGAGCAGGCATTTTCGGTAAAGCCGTCCAAACGTTCTTGTCGGTCGCTGGTTACCAATGAAGACGGGTCGCGTCTGTACGCGGCTGGAAAGGCAAAGTCGATATTGTACGCGCTCTATTATTTTATATTCATTGTGATATGACGTTGATTTATGCAGCACCGTCGACACAAATACTGGTAGTATCCTTGAAACGCGCAAGGATGCTCATGAGTGAGTGCGACCGTCGTTGTCTTTTCCCAATTACCGTTCGATATCGTCAGTGACTAAGCAGCTCACCTGTGAACCGGATCAAACGACTTCTACCCAATATGCTCTGCACTGGTGCTGACGACGGTGTTATCAAGGTCAGTGTCCTACGATATAAGCACAAAACCACTCATGTTCAGAATGACTACAGATTTGGGATCCAAGAACATTGCATGAGATACGACAGTACACCCATCACTTTGACTTCATATCCGACTTCTTGTGGCTGGAAAACAAGAGGCAACTTATATCTACAAGGTGAGGTGGTACCGTGGTACCAAGTAGCTAGAATCTCATTTGTGTTTGACCTGTGAACCCAGCGGAGATGGCACGTTATCAGTGATTGATGTACGTGGAAAGAAGGCCGAGCCACTTGCCCAATCTGAGGATCAGGAGGATGAACTATTGTCCATCGTCGCTATAAGGAAGTGCGCCATTTCTAGTTCTCACCGCGAGGCAGACTCTTAGGCTTAATTTCAGCGCATCCAAGGTAGTCGTTGGAACGCAGCTAGGAATTCTCTCCATTTTCAATTCCAGCCATGGTTGGGGAGATTGCGTCGATCGAGTGCCAGGGTGGGCTCATTTATTATTTCTGGAGAACAAGAAGGCATGAACAGCTAGCTACACAGTCACCCGCAGTCCATCGACGCGCTTTGTGGATTACCTTCCTCGTACCCTTCTTCCCATTCCACTATCCTCACTGGCTCTTCGGATGGACTATTACGAATCGTGCAACTATTCCCAACAAAACTCCTCGGTGTTGTGGCAGATCACGATTCATTTCCCGTCGAGCGTATTGCAATAGATCAAAATGGAGAAGGTCGATGGATAGGCAGTGCAGGACATGAACACACCCTCAAAATGACCGATCTCAAAGAAGTTCTCGAGGACGAAGGTTCCGACCACGATGGTCTTCCCGACGAACGCGACCATGACTGCGGTCAAGTCGGTTCTACAGAAATGACGATCGTGGCGCTAGAGTCGGGTGAGGATATCGTACCCCCAGAAACAGAACCTGGAGGGGAGGAATGTGATGACCCTGACGAGTCCATGGAGAAAAAGCGGAAGCGGAAGGGCGGCAAAGATGTTCTCATGGGAAGAAAAAAGCGTGGGCGAAATGAGATTGACGCTGATCCGTCCTTTTTTGCGGGGCTGTAATGGCTGGTTGTCGTGAACAAAATCGCCATTACACTCTGAATCTGACTGTTTCAGGGATGGGTGGGAGTGCCAGCCTACCCCTGTCATGCTATAGTATACATTGTAACCAAAGTAACCCACTCTGAGTTGGTACGCGTAGTAAATACGCCCTCAGGATGGTTGGCACGTGTGACGCAGATCATGTGGGGACAGAGTGGTCCGACGACTCTGTGCTTGACTTCGTCCCCAGCCCACTACGCAAATTCCTATCCCATTCGTCTCGCGTATTGAATACTTTCCTGCCTCATGTTGACGCGGACCGTTGTTGGTTCACTATGTCACGCACGCTGTACACGCAACCTCTCTAGCAGGGCGTCCAGCATCCTAACCTCCCTAGACATACCCCTCTCAGCGGAAGTACCAGGTGTGTATGACGGTCAGTGGAGGGGCAGTGGAGACATCCTCGAGAGCGTCTGCCCAACTACTGGAGAATTGTTGGCACGCGTCCAAGCGGTATGTCGGCCCGCCAGGTCAGGAGCATGCCTCATCTTTTCTCAAGGCCGCTCCCAATGAGCTGTGGGAGGCATTGGACAAATCCAAGGAAGCCCATCTCCTTCTCCGGAAGATACCCGCCCCCAAGCGGGGTGAAGTTCTGCGACAAATCAGAGAGGCACTAGCCGCAAAGGTTGGACCATCCGCATGTCGACTATAATATCTCACCTTGTCGTAAATCTAATAGCGTGATGCCCTCGGTGCTCTGGTCTCCCTTGAAATGGGAAAGATCAGGACAGAGGGGATTGGCGAGGTCCAAGAATTCGTGGACATTGTACGCTCGAGGTCCACTGGTCTCTTCTTCCAATCCCATCTGATGTCGCCGTAATCGATAGTGCGATTACGCTGTTGGATTATCTCGCATGATGAATGGTAGGGTCGTGGCGTCCGAACGGCCCGGTCATTCTATCTTAGAAGGTTCATATGATGCCACGAATGCTTGTCCCGTGCTGACTCATTTAATGCAGTGCCGAATCCACTCGGTGTCGTGGGCGTCCTGACAGCGTTCAATTTCCCCGTCGCTGTGTATGGATGGTACGTCTCACTCCGGAATGCCCCTTTGCAGTTCTAGAACTGATTATCTAATAAGGAACTTTTCCCTTTCGTTCGTAGCAGGGAATGCGAACGTCTGGAAGCCTTCTCCGAGCACACCTCTCTGTGCCATTGCTGTAACGAAGATCATCGCGAAGGTGCTAGAGAAGAATGGACTTCCAGGGGCTGTATCTGCCCTCGTATCCGGATGCAAGGACGTCGGTGAGGCTATTGTAAACAGTGCAGACATCCCTTTAGGTAGACCATTACTATCGTGGTTATTTTTGAATGCTCACATACGTGGCAGTCTCATTCACCGGTAGCGAGAGGGTAGGGGCCGCTGTCGGCAAGGCTGTACAATCTCGTTTTGGAAAAACCGTACTGGAGTTGGGTGGAAATAATGGTATGATTTTGTGTCTACTGGTGCGACCTCGCTCAAAATTCGATGGACGTTTTTCAAGCATCTATTGTGATGCCTGACGCAGACTTATTAATGGCTGTGCCAGCAGTCTTCTTTGGAGCCGTGGGCACTGCTGGCCAACGGTGCACATCAACGAGACGTCTCTATCTACACCGAGAGATTGCTCCAAGATTTTTGGATGCCCTTCAAAAGCTTTATGCTTCATTGAGAGTGGGCGACCCCTTGGCCGAGGGCACCTTGCTTGGCCCTCTGCACTCCCGCGCCGCTGTCGGAATCTATTCCGATGCGGTTCATCGGCTTCGTGAGCGAGGCGCTCAAATATTGACTGGTGGCCAAAAATGTCACCAAGATCACCTTAGACGAGGAAATTTCGTGCAGCCAACCATCGCAATACCCCAATCCACGGATCCTGGCGACGTTATCTGGAGCACAGAAACGTTTGCACCGATTTTGAGTGTTGCCATCTTCGACGAACTGGAACAGGCGATTGCGTGGAATAATGGTGTTCCGCAAGGCCTGTCGAGCAGCCTCTGGACCCGCGATATGCGCAATATTGGAAAATGGATTGGCCCCGAGGGGGCGGACACGGGGATCGTTAATGTTGGTTTCTCGCTGGAACCGCGTCCCGAAAGTCCACGCTGACAATTATATCCCCCAATCAGGTCAACGCCGGCACCAGTGGTGCTGAGATTGGAGCTGCCTTTGGTGGAAATAAGGTTCGTTTCTCACTTCTCATCGCAACCTAGTCGTCTTATTCGAGTTGCAGAGCACGGGATGGTAAATGAAACCCTCTTTTCAACCTAGGACACTTGCTGAAATTCGCGTTTTCAGGGGCCGGGAGTCGGGCGGCGATGCATGGAAACAATACGTTCGATGGAGTGCCTGCACCATCAACTTTTCTGACTCTGCACCTCTAGCACAGGGAGTGGACTTCTTAGCAACATGAAGAGCGGTGTGCTGTGCGGGATGTGCTTATTTTAAGCCATCATCATCAAGGGGAGTTGGCACGATAACCAAATGCGCCGCAGGCTCGTTTACATCAGGACGGATAACGGTGAGGATAATTGACGACGACGACATTTTATCCACGTCCGATTCTTGACGAGGTTGAGGTTGGTTGTGATTGCAAGAATATATGTAATGGCGATGGAGGTGCATAACCACACGTATCAGAAATCGATCATCGTCGCAATGATATATAATCGTGAGAGTGCATCGGCTTCGATCCAGGATTACGAGCAGTAGTTCCCTCAGATGCTCCCAGGTGCCTGACAGGGTTGTCAGCAATTCTGGCATGAGTAACTTTTTCGGTTGACATGTCACCAGCCACCAAACTAGGGTCTTAGATTCCGGCGGCCAAGGCAGTGATCACGACTGTTGAGCCAGCAACATAATGCTACTGGGCGCACCCAATTATAAGAACATCGCGGTGATTATCTTACAACAGGTTTAACTCCATCCCTGCAATAGCCCTCCTAGAAAATCTTTATCATACTTCCTGGATCCGTTCAGTTGTACAGTTGTCGCTCAGCCTGGCTTCCCGATCACGAATACCATGCAAACTCCTGACGACCTTCCCTGGCCAGAGCTGGGTAACGTCTCGCGTGGTGCTACCCGCGGCAATCAAGGCCAGAAGGGCGCCCTTGGTCCCCCTGATCAGGAAGGCCGCTGTGTGCTCCAACTGCGAGTGCAGCCTGGCGTGCTCTGCGTGAAGCTCAACAGACGGTCGAGCGAATGGTATCGTACCCTCGACGGAGAGGTCAACCGAGCTCTCAAGCTCACAAAAACATACTGGAGGAAAGCACGCCGTCGCCAGGACTAGTCAGTGATGACACTTTTATTCGCTGGTACGACGGTGACACTGTATTCCACGAACAGTGACGCTCGGGCGGACCAAGATCACATGGAGCTGCATGAGTGGTTGCAGCAGCTCAAAGATAAAACCATGTCCCATCTTGAAATCCTCATGCAAAAAGGTGACATTCCTGGCCCTCCATACGTCATGCCGGACGATATGGACCTTGGCTTTCTGCGCAAATTCGTCGAGCGACACAACGCATGCATCCCGCATAATCCTCGACTGCGACATCTTGGGCCCAACGCGTCGCAGCCAGCCCACATTGAAGAGTCTATGGAGGTATCGACCCCCGAATTATCTGACCAAGGATACTCCACCTCAACCTTTGTTGACCAGATAGCGCGAATGCAGTCGGGTATGACGAATCCTAGTTTTTTTTTCTGAGTAATCTGTCAACTCTTCTTGCAGAAAGTGGTCCTAGTGTGAGTTCGAACTACATCCATTCCCCCAGCACGTCCAGCCGCCAGCCAATGGTTCGGACGTCGACATCTCCTTCTACTGCGACTTATGAACAACTCGTGCACGAGGCGCAATCCTCAGGTAATGATTTTTCCAGGTCCTGCAATGCTTTGCTTGCCATTCACGTCCCATTAGGCCAATTTTTGCAGGACGCTCGCGCAACGCTCTCTCGGGCTCAGACACAGACTCACGAAGCGTTTCAAAGATACACCGCATGCCTCGAAGCGGAAGGTCGTGCAAGAAGGGATGTGGCTGTTGCCGAACAACACCGCGATGAATTAAGTATGTCTACCGCCGCGCTATCAGGCCGAGCAATTTGTGATTTGTTCCAACTAGTTTCTGCCATCCTTTCACGGGCGCAGTCGTCTATCGGTATGTAAGATAGTCCTGGCTATTTGGTGCACATTGTGTTATACTGATTTCGGAAGATTACGCGCGACATTCGTCACTAAATCACGAAGAAGTTGGTACATCACAGCATAATCATACAGAAGTATTAAGCCCTCGGAACATACATGGCCAATCTACTGACAACATTTATAGTATGCACCGCATCATATGGCAGATCGGAGAACGTCGGGTGAGGTGATGCCGCAACACAACAGCCCCAGGCCCATGGAATGGAGACAGCCGGAGGTACCTAATACATATCCGGGAGGACTCGAAGTTATCCCGCAGTCCGAGGTGAGGTAATATTCTGCCAATATTTTTGAAGTACTGAGCTTACCGTAGATTCGGACACCAAGCAATCAATGCTTCAAGCCAGAGCGCAAGCACTCGCGGAGCTGGGAGCAAGCTGGGCACGTTGATATAACGCAGAGTATGCAAACGCGTAAGTCCCCAGCAATGGAAAACAGCAAAAAAAAATCACGTTTGGACGAAATACCAGTTTTACCAGACTTATCAGGCTTACCCCCACGAAAACGACCTCACCACATGGTAGATCCATCTTCTCACAGTGGACCTGTAATATCTCAGAGTGCCATGTCACTCCCTCTATAACAGCAGTGTCATGCAGCAGATCGGTATTCTTACTTTTTTCCGAGATGACAAGCTCTACATTCATTGTGGCGAATGCATACTGGACACTGACAATGCCTGCACTCCCTTGCGATTACTACACACTGCCATACTTGCTCTGTATGACCTTGCGTCGTACTGACTCGAGCATTCTTTTCTCCAGTCACTTCTCGCAGTTTAAGCCTGTGATATTATTACATTGTATTTGACTCGCTGTATCCGCCGCATATCTTATAATCTCTAGAGTAATTTCACACATCTAACGCTGCCAAAATCTATAGATCCCAAATTGAAAACTGTCTCTGCGATACACTGGACCAATTGGCTCGTGAGTGGCACTTGACTCATCCTGTGGATGTACTAATATTATTTACCGGCCTTTTTCTAGACAATGGCACGTCAGTGGCGCCTTCCTTGTTCGACTCATGGACGAGTCGTCGCGCGAGGCGCTGGACCTCGATCGATCATCCCTTACATAAGCTGCTTTGGTCCACTGTTGTCAGTGAGTGCTTTGTGTGTGGTGCACATACCACTTCTCAGCCTTTTCGTTGACAGGGTCATTTCGTATCACAATCCATATTATAGGCTGGGTGGACCTTTGACTGACCTCCTGCCCTATGATGTATACCGTTACTGTCCAGTGGTGGATAAAGCAGTTCTATTGTTTCATCTCCTTGCCATCGCTTTGGCGTAGTGGGACCTCTGGCTTTGAATCACACCGTGGCCCCGTCCAAGCCCAACGTCCACACTTTGACAATAAAGGGGGCGTGGCGCGGCCAGGATAATCGCGTGTTCCACACGTGTAGATGTACCGTCTCAGCCTTTAAAAGACCTTTATCGTGCGCATCGAATACGACATATAAATTTCTGTGTTTAATCATCTATTCACTCTCGAATTCTTCTCGCTACTTCCCTTCGATAACTAGCGCACTATTTGACTATCAACGCCAAGCATGTCGTTGCGTCACCGTAAATTCCGCAGTGAGTCGCATTGTCAAATGCTATACTTGTCTTGAACTTTGATCGTGACATTCATAGCAAAGCTGTGTAGGAACTTTGCCATAGGAAAGTGTAATTATGGTGACCAGTGTAGCTTCATCCACCCGCCACTAGTGTTCTCCCCATATCAGTCATGGAGTCCGTTTACGCGCCAAATGTATCCAAACTCGGATTCACTTGCCCCTCAGTATTTTGCGCAGCATCCACTATCCGGCCGGTTGCCTGGAGCCTATACCCAAGAGGCATCCATCGTCGACGAGGGAGCATCACCGACCTCTCACCTCTCTGTGTCTGGTGGCGTTGTTTCGGGATTCGGAGGCCGTCTTGGATGGGGACACCTTGGTGAGAAGAAATACCCCTGCAGGCATTTCGTTAGAACGGGTGGGTGGTGCCCTGTGGGAGATAATTGCAAGTTGTGAGTCGGCCTATTTCGTCTCACATTCTCGACCCTCATGAGTGCGTCAAGTATCCATGACCGCTCTGCAATCAAACCCAAAGACCCTACAAGCAGTGCCATGTCCCATGATACAAAAGTGAACGAAGAGCGCCACATCAGTGGCGCGGTCCACATGGGCGCACCGCCTGCATCCAATAGTCACGACCATATGGGCTTGAATGGTCAAATGTATCAGGGCACCTCCGGTTCCGTAAAACCATGTTGGTTACTCTGCTACTCTCAACCATCCCCATTGTTTCTTATACCCTTTCTAAAACAGATCCCGGCTACACAACTGTACCAGGCGTATGGTGGCCAATGCAACCACACATGTCACATCCTGGTCCTCTTTACACTCTTCATGCGCCAGTTTTCCTGGAAGGGGCAACGCAACAAAACAGCCATGTGCTACCGTCTTCGACCAGTGATGCACTTCGCCTTCCTATCGGAGCATATGAAATCTCCGGGACTACCTATTTTCCAGCCGTGCGCGCTCAACCATTGCATTTTGAGCAGGCTGTGCCTGCACCCAACCACCACTCTTACTACTGCCAAAATTTTGATCAGCCCGCGGGTGACGTTTGCGGGGAACCAAGTTCCCAAAACGAGTCTGTCTTCCCGACTTTTAATCCCTTGGGCGAAACAAGGGTCACCCCAAATCAGCACGTATCAGACCTGACTAGCGCGCAAGGGCCCGAGGTCGACTGTACCCGGACACACACAGACGAATCTGAATTCCCATACCGACCTCCGAAAAATCAACGAGTTGGACACGTTCGTCGAATTAGTGTCCCTATCAAGAAGATGGGCGATTTATTTGGTCGAGCATAGACAACCATTGGGAGCAGCTTTTACAGTAATATTCCAGGCTTATGCGCGCTTGTATGGACTTTGTGCAGTTGTATACCCCCGGAAATGCAGTGCGCCTTTGTAGTGTTACAGTAAATAATGTCTGCAGCACACTCCGAATCTCATCTTCTATCACGGAACACGTTCAATCATACATAAGTAAGCTCACATCCGATATCTGACAATAGTTCCTCGACTCCAGTTTGGAATATTTTCTGATGGTGGCCCGCCTAACATCCCACATGAAACCACAAATGAAAGTAGGCAGAATATGAACATCTGCATATGTATCCCTAGCTGCACCATTTCACCTAATTTGGATATGTCATGGTCCTTGCGGATGAGTTGAAGAGGTCCTATACAGGCTGCTGAACAGAGATGAAGTGAAATTGGTACCGGATACAATACATCTCCTTCCTTCCCAGTCGGGCAGCAACTTTAGCCTCTGAAGTTAATATGGCGTTCAATGGATGAAGGCTTTAAAACCTGGCAGCATGAAGCTGCGCAATTGCCACTTTATGTAGGTTAGCCAGAACATTTTGTGCTGTTTCACCGCATCGCAAAGTGTCAACCGGGCCAGGGGCCCGCTGTCCACATATTCGAATTCCATAACAACCGTTAGTACTTAGTTTGCCGTATGACACCGTGTCACCAGTGTCAATCAGTCCAAGGTAAGGCAGTGTCGCGGCCATATCATGATCTTGTTACGAATTAGGGATAATATATACTGAGGTTCTTGCCAACACGTAACGCAGGGATCATCGCGTTGGAGAGGGGTATTTACATAAAATGTACCCGTTTCTAGAGGTCCAGCTCATTGGCATCGACATGATGGGACTTGCATTGTTTCTCGGCCTTGATGAATCTTCCCAGGGCACTGACACTCTTGGTACTTTGGAAAAAATACCCTCGGGTACGACAGAGTATATCTGGCATGCCGGGTTGCGGGACGATAACTGGATTGATGTAGCTGATTAGTAGGGGTCCGGGGGGCGAACCAATCCTCCATAAAAGATATAACTAAGACGCTAGGTGTTCATGGTAAAGTACATGAAGTGCAAGTAGTGGGTGAATAAATAATTGGATATGGATGCTAGTGGTCCATGTGCCCCTGTCCTTGAAAACAACAAAATATAGCCCAGCAGAGATCTGAGAAGAAAAGGACTACCGATCCACATTGCTCCCTTAGTAGGTTTGAATGTTTGGAACATGCTATGCGAACAACGGGGCGCCTTCGATCCCATAAGAGAAATCCAAAACAACAATTTTTTGATCATGCGATGTACTGCACAGGGAGAATATGCCCATCAGCTTCCATTACAGCCCAATCAATATAACTTTACCTGACAATCTTGCCCACGTCAAACTTGACATCGAAGACATGGCTCGCATGGAGGTTCCGGAATTCTCGCACCAGTCGCCCGACGCCCTTGGATTTGCTTCTATCACCATTTTCTCCAGGTTCAGACTCACGCCATTCCCATACCCTCACGCTTCGGTCATAGCTAGTGCTTACGATGTACCCCGTCTTCGGCTCGAAGTACAAGGCGCGGACCAGTAACGTGTGACCAGCAAACGTATGGAGACATTCCCCCGTCGACGCGCGCCAAAGTTTGATGGTGCAGTCATTAGAGCCACTCAGGATGAGATCATTCTACATAGTGCCGTACACCGTTAATTATTCCAGCTGAACTAGAAATAAGTCTCAAACGCACCTTAAACTCGATGCACGCCAGTCCCTTCTCGTGTCCCTCAAAGACGCGTATGCAGTTGCCGGTTTCGACGTCCCAAAGCATCATCTTGCCGTCACCACTTGCGCTGACTACACGTCCGTTCTCGAGTCCGACGGCATTCACAGGTCCCTCGTGGCCACTCAAAGTGGTGTGCAATGCGAGTGTCTTGCGGTCATAAACGTTCATCAAAGCATCCTTTGAGCTATAACAGGGCATGAGTTCCGCGTACACGACAGAGGTTGCGACTGACCAGGTGACAATCCAGCGCTCGTCCATCTTGAGGTCCAGCACGCCTGCCGAGTGTCCCCGCAACACCTGACGCAGCTCCGCTGACACCCATCTAGGCGACCCAAAGGTTCCCGAAATAACAACCGGATTGGACCTCCCCACCACATCGTTCTCCCCGGATGTAACGGGTGTCGAGATCAAGTCCCAGACGCAGACTGTGCAGTCACTGCTCCCACTGACCATGAATCCACGTACGGTGTCATCACTATCAATGTCCCAGTCATGTTCGAACTTGAGGCATAGTACGCTACCGGTGTGTCCTTCGAATGTGGCAATACAAGTCCCGGTCTTGATACACCAAACTTTGATCGTTCTATCTCGCGAACCTGTCATAATACGTGAAGAGTCAAAGTCGAGGCAGTAGACACTGTAGAAGGGATCAAGCATAGTCCATTGGATTTCTACGTTACACGTACCTATCCCTATGGCCTTCGATTCTGAGAACATGAGGTTCGCCTTCAGGGTCCCGCCAGCGTTGTTCAAGCACTGCTCGATCCCTATACAGTCGATGCCAATCCAGCATCAATGGAGTTTGTCTCGATATCGCCGGGGCCACAGTCACAATCGCGGACGACTCTTGGTATTCAGCTGTGGTATTGTCTAGTTGCTGTCCATCTCGCATGCACAGTTCCTTCGAGTGCACGTAAACGCCCATCCCAGACTTCTCTTTTAGGATCAAGCTGGCACGCTCAAAGTCAATGGCCCAGCCACTTGGCGCATCCCACTGCCCTTCGTCATGTTCGTGTTCCGGTGTGTGGAGAGGGAGTCCGTGTATACCCTCATCCTTGACGCCGCGGTAGCGGCGCCCGCGAACGGGGAAGGAGTCAAACCCGCGCCGTCCACGGTCTAGACTTCGGTTCAGTATATGGCTGGAGAAGTGGGGCGTGCCCTCCCTCGCTTGCCACAACCTCCACCATACGCTGTTGTCCAGGGAAAGCGTTCGCCAAGCTTTGCACGTCAATGCTACCGCGAGGACGCTGCGCACCGGTAAATATGATAGTACATGTAAAAACAACTCAGTTGGGAGCCGAGTGAGAGAGGACGGGGTTGGATCTGTAAAACATTTTACCGAATTAACTGGGATGAGGGCGATATGGCTCACCTCCAATAGGTTCAGGCTCTCGCGTGTACGCCTCGTCGTAATCGTATACATCCCAATAGCCATAACCGCATGTACACGCCCCGTCACCCCAACCTGTGCAAACACAACCTACCAACTCACCTTCCTCGCCGTCCAGCGGATCAAGAGCACCATAATCAACATCCGTGTCCACGTCCGGTGTACTAGACTGTCTCATCCGCTTTACACGGCGTCTCTCTCTTATTTTCCGCCCTACACCCATCATGGGTGAGGTTTTACCCCGCACACCAGCGAACCCGCCGACATGCGCCGATTTGCTGCGCGGAGGGGTGGTGGTAGTTGTATTTGGGGTAGTAAAAGAGTTACTAGGTCCAGACGCATCTGGAGAAGTAGCTGGCGAGCATTTGGCCGGCGATGCAATGGATTCCCAAAATCGTGATATACTAGGCCGTGCACGGCGCGGTTTACCGAGACTCAGGCTGTGCGAGCGTCCGTTCCAGTGGAACACCCCACTGGGCGAAAACGCGGAAGCAGAATTCGAGCGGAAGAACGGAAGGGTGGCTGCGCCCCTAGAACCAAGGGAATGGGGTTCCGAAAGGAAGTACTCAGCATATGACGGACTATTTGGGGGGGAGATCATGGAAAAGTCGGCTGTTGGGGCGGGGCTAGGTGGCGGCGGCGAGTCAGTCAATCTATCCAGAATGGTCGGATCAGCACCACCAGCTAGTGGGAGAGCATGGGACGGTGATGGTGTCGGTGACGCGACAGTGACGCTGATGGTCGTATCGATAAAAGGTAGCTGGGATGGGCCAGCCTGCAGTATGGGGTCCACACCTGGAGCCGCCTCAGGGTTAGGTGTCGAGTTAGGAGTGTAGTATGGAGTGAGTACGGGTGGGGGGATATACCGCTGCTCGACGTGCCCAAAGGGATGCGTCATCTTCAGTACTGTCCCCCAGTTTGGTCTTGAACGTATGTCCCCCAAGGTCGCCTGCTCGGAGTCGGAGCTTGACAGCGAGGTATCAGTGCTGCCGTACCCGCTGCCTCTGCTTCTACTGCTGGCGCGGTTATGTCTGCTTCTGAATGGTTTAGGTCTTGGCATCGATGTCGATGGCCCAGCGCAAGGATCGCTAGTCGATAGGGATGGGGTAATATCGAGACTGAGAATGGGCTCCGTCCCGGCTCTGCGCGCCTTACCCTTCCTCCAACTTACAACTCGGCTCCTGGCCCCATCTTGTTCCAGACAACTACTGGGGGAGAGATGACCATGACCGCTGCGGCTTCCTGAACATCCTGCTACATCATGCGACATGCTTGGACTTGAGCCAGTAGAGAAGTTGAAGCCCAGGGTGTCTCCGAAATTAATGTCGAAGTCCAAATCCAGATTAGTTGGTGTTGGGATCGGCTGCCTGGGGGTTGCATCGTCAGTAGTGGTGGAGTTTGCTGTGATAGCCATCCCAACGGTCGTCGTCGAGGACGAGTCGTGTGGAGGGGAAAACGACTCGGGAAGACCGTTGGTGTCTTGTGCAGCCAGGCTACAGTCGGTGTCAAGAGGAGAGTAGTGGTAATGGCGATGACGCGCCGTCATAAGAAGCTGGCTATCAGCGTGTTTGTGGAGTGGTGGTCGAGAACGCTGCAGCAATGCGTTGTCTGGGCTGGAAGGGTGAGTCTCAGTGGAGGCAAGCGCTCTTGTTAGGAGGGTCTATGTTGTGTCGGCGTCGCAGTATCGTCGACGGAGCGAAGGAAAGGTTCGGAGAGCACCCCAGTAACTTGCAGGCCTGATGTGGGCGTGGTAGAGGTGTGGTGTGCTTGCGATCGAGACCTTGAAGCATCGCCTACAGAAGACTGAAACTACTACATAGTTGGCAAGAACATCATGGACTGTGTTGTGGTCGACATGCTGTATTACAACTATTATTGGCCTCCACGCATCCACTAAATGCTATATTCTACGAGAACCGTACTCCCCCTGTCCTTGGATCGGTGAAGGTGAACATGGGCAAGTGAGACACCACGAGAGCAAAGACTGCCATCCTGTATAGGTCGTCAGCACGAAACATCGGAGAGGCAGGAACAGAAATGCAGGATTACTGGCAATCACCGGCGAAAGAAGAAAGAACACGATGCAGTGTCCACCATGGAGGAACAACGTTGACACTCACACTAAGTTGGCCCATGGGTTATTCCCCCCTTCCTTTGCACGGAGCGGGTGCTGGTTCATTACACCGTTGATGGCCACCACAAGGACCGGCCACGCAAGATATCTGTAAATGAAAGGTGGTGCACAGTAGAATCGAAATGCTGTTGGCAGCACGCACCTATTTTTTGTGACCATCACCATACCAGCGAGAAACATACCAACAGATCCGAACGGGTCTTCAGGCAACAACTCTCAGACGGGCCGACACTGAAGCAATCAGAGTTGCTCACCAATCGACTCGACGCGCCATGACCTGGGAAGGGTCAATTTCACCTCGCGCGCCGAGTCTCTGACTTCGAGTTGGTTGCTTGACATGGGTTGGAAGTTGGAAGCGGCAGACGTGGGACTCCGGAGACTCTCAACATGGTCGACATCCATCTGCACCAATCGTCGTCGTCCTCACCGAGAAGAAAAACCCCTCCGACAAGCTCAAAAATCCCCCTGCCATTCAGCTACACCGCCAGCCACGATGGCACAGACGAAAATATTCTCCTCCTCCTCCATGGCCTCGGTGCGTCATTTCGGCCTCAGATCCGCGACTCGCGCTCACAATGAGACCAGGAGACACACACGCCCCGTTTGCAAAACTAGGTCGATCCCTCAATTTACCACAGACCGCTACCCTTGCCCTTCGTGCGCCAGAACAGTGCATAAATACTTATACGCCTGTTGAGCATGGCTGACACGCTGACAGAATACCGTTCCTGGATGAACAGGCGTACCAATGGTACACCTCTTTCGATCCACTCGGTGACCTTATTGACCATCCCAACCCGACACCAGCTCTCGACTCCCTCTCCACCGTCTTTACCCATCTCATCGACGATTGCGGCTGGCCCGCCCACCGCATCCACTTGTTCGGGTTCGCACAGGGAGGCAGCGTAGCCGTCGAGGGTACAGTGGCATGGTGGAAACGCGAGCTCGCCAGAGTCAGGGAATCGCAGATCAGAGATCAAGGGAACAACAAGACGGAGACCGACGGGACTACTGGGGATCAAAGTATACCTGCTCGTAAGTTGGGATCTGTGATAACAGTTGGTGGACCTCTCTTGTCATACCCGACATTGGGGAACCTCTGCACGACACCGCTTCTCGTTTTCCACAGCGGTTCACTGTCAAGAAGTTCGTTAGTATCATTTTCAAAGGCGTTTGTCCACGTAAAGGCGGTGAATAACACAGACAACGGACAGGGTGAAAGTATGCCTCGTTCCAAAGAAGAGTGGGAACTTATCATGCGCTTCTGGAGTCAATATCTGGGACAGAGAGCTGGAGAAGGTCTCTTCGAAGTGATGAGCAGTGCGGGTACATGAACGGTGTATTAATCCAAGTATACAAGCTGATTACTAGTTGATAGCCTGACATAGGACTAGTAATTACACTCATTTAACCGGAGGATACGGTCTGCCGCGTTAACCTCTAAATTTAGTGGAACGACTATCCTCCTAGTCGGAGAGGGAACGATTGTCTTCCATCGAATCTTTGGTCTGTGTGGGGGGGACTAGTACTAGTATCCTCCTCTACCAGACAGAGATGGCGAACACACGCAGGACGTGGAGCATACCCTACACGCCGACCCCAGTGTTTATACCAACTGCCCCTCGGTCATTTCTTCCAATCCAACCATGTCCAATCAACTCGCACTCTCCACCCCTGCCCTCTCCACCCCGACAAACCATTCATGCCGCATATGCACTCACCACACACCTCATTCCTGCTGCCTTTCCTAGATCAGTTCCAGACGTGCCATTCCGAGAGATCCCACCGCATTCCACACCTGACAGACAAGCACAAGTTGCATCTCTAGCCAGGGAACTGATAGAAGAGCGGGCGTGCTTTGCACAGGGTAAGCTATACGGCGATCACAGTCAGAAACCCCTTTGGAACTGTGTCAACCGCTATGTCCGGACGGATAATCCAGGGTCTGGTCTAACGCTACTCCTTGCTCATGCCAATGGATTCCCAAAGGAGGCGTGTTATCAACACATATCTCCACTCAAGTACTGACAAACACTTTAGATATGGGAGACAATGTTGCGAAATCTTTTCGATTCGCCAGCTGCGCTCCTGGTCGATGAGGTATGGTCCTGGGAAGCTGTCAACCACGGCGACGCAGCCCTCGTGAATGCGGAAAACCTAAGCGGAATTGGTGCGGCTGTCGCCTCCTACGTGGATTGAATTGATCCGACGTAGTTTTTAGTTGATTGGCAGGACAACGCCCGTGACATTGCCAACTTTCTCTTGAACTATCTTCCAGACGATACTGCCGTTTCCCCATTACCGACACACCTAGAGCGTGTTCCCAAAAGCACGAGCGATGTACGTACAGAACGCGGATATAGCAAGCGAACACTTGTCGTGGTTGGCCATTCATTTGGTGGAACTAGCTCGTAGGTAGAGTGGTCACAAAAGTCGGTCATTCACTTATATCTTCCACGCAGGATATTGGCTGCTCTGAATTACCCTAAGCTATTTTCAGCTTTGATACTTGTGGACCCCGTCATCAGCACGAATGATGTGCCTGCCGAGGAAATCTATGACCGCGTGCACAAGCTTGCTTTCGGTGCTTTGGTGAGGCGCAGTACCTGGCCGTCTCGGTGAGCATCGATCCCCACTAGTCTCCGTTTTGCTGACCGTGCGTAGAGAAGAAGCTTTACGCCTCTTCGAGCAATCACCCTTTTTCGCACCGTGGCACTCAGAGGTCCTGAGGCTCTATGTTGGCTATGGGTTAACTACCGACACCGGTGGTGGTGTCAAATTGAAAATGCCCCCCCTCCAAGAGAGCCTGACCTTTGCCGACACCCATGTTTCTAAAGACGTTGGAGAGTTGCTAGGTAAACTGGATGGAAACATCACTCTGCGATGGATTGTCCCAGCACCCAGGTAGACTGTTCCACTTCTATCTGATAAAGGTGGATCGGTTTCTAACGTTCATGACATTCAGTTCCTCCACTGAAGAACGGATTGCAAATAAAGTGTGGCGCCGACCAGGCAACGCATCAAATATCGTTTTCCCCTTTGCTGGACACCTGGTAGGCATTTGTTGTCATATACATATCGTGTTTCAATTCCACTTGATGTAGGTCGTGCAGGAGGCACCGGTTGAACTCGGTGGGTAGTACATTTGTCAGACCCATCGCGACTGTACTAAATCGCCTTACTCGTGTAGCCCACCACGTCGCCAAGTTCTTATTAGATAACTATGGATCACAAACCAAGGCAGCACTTTAAGTGAATGCCATCCTTAATCTGGCAGGGCGCAATCTCTGACGTGACCGACTTGGGATGTAACTTTGGTATTTTATGCCATCATCTACTATGTATGTCTTGTCAGCGGGATCAATCTAATAGGTGATCAGATTCCGCGTGTGTAACGTTCGTGAGTACCACTGTTTTGTGCCCATGTCGATGAGGCCGGGGTTACCGTTTTCATCTGCTTGGATCTCGTCCAAATATACATGGCCTTCCCTCCAACCTCCTCGCTTCTGTTCAATCTGTCTCGATTTTTCCTTGCTATTGATCTGGCAGCATCGGTTTAATGGTGCATTGCTAACGGATCAAATATGCGCAAAGGCCGCCAACGAGTGTGACTGTTACTGCAATGGTTGAAATCAAGGACATCCACCTCCGGCGTATTTATGTAATATTCCCTTCAAGACTGAAATCTGGTATGTTGAATACTCCCAATATAATTCTCCGAAGCTAATTGATATTTCTGTTTTTCGTGTGTATTAAACACGAGAGGCGAGAGGGTTGATACATTGGAGAATGGGTTCTTCACCTCATCATGATGTGCCACGTTCAGGGTACGAATGGGTTCGGGACGTCCTTTTCATATCTAACGGACAACTCAATTGTAACGGGCATCATTAGGTTCGTTCTAATTCCACGGCAAGTTTGGTCCATCTTCATTGCCGCGGATACCGCGTTGAGGCACCGCTTCGCAAGGACAACTAAATATGTCTCGTTGTCTTGCAACGTTTCATACCAATCTGTTGGGTGAGTTGTGACTAATTTTGATTGTTTACTTTTCTTCAAGTGATTTATCTACCTGGACCCCCATTCGCAAGTCGCGGTGATGGCATCTTTGGCGTTGACGCGCGAAGGGGTTGATCTACCCGATTTCTGACTTGACCTCTCCTTGCGTATTGCGAGGGGCTCTAGCAGGTGAATCGGCTCGGTGGCATTCCTAAGTATTTGACTGTCACGTCCGCCACTACAACCACGCCGAAGTGTGCGACTTCTATCCCGAGTGCTGCCTCCATCCATTAAGTAATAATAACTCTTACTTGTATTTGGCCTGTTCTTCCCCCGGCCAATTACTTAACCACGTACCAAGCGTTTCAACCTCGGCATTGAAACATTCTGCCCAACGGGGTTGGGAACACTTGTAGGGAAGCTTGGGCATAGCATCTTGCTCGTTGAACTCTGTTTCAGAAATTCTTACCTTGCGACTTGTTCCAATTTTCAGCAATGTCTGGGGTATCCTGGTGAGCTTTTCTGTCATCCTTTGAAAGGCGTAGTTCACAATTAGTTATCTCGCTTATTTGCTGTGATATATTTTATGGCAGGAACTGCAGAATTGATGCAGTCAGCTCTGCCTGGATTTTGGGAATTGCCTCACCGGACACAGTTTCATTTATACTAACTGGGTAACCTCTAAGGATCACGCATATGTCAGTCGATACCGGGCACTCGCATAGCCTTACTGCAGACCCTTGTGGCTATCGAAGTGGGCTGGGATACACCAATGGTTTTATTCTTGCATAGTGCCGATGTATCAGGTGCACGAAATGGTCTAGTATGCTGCTGGCGGTTCCTACATCTGCTTACAACTTCACGCGCAGGCCATGCGTTTGCTGGCATATGCATATGTTGTTGCAACGGGCCCATCTACTAGGTTTTCCATCATTTCCAAGAGTCTCGCCTTCGAAACTCAAATTGACACCCTGATCGGAGCAACGGACTTGATTGCTATTGTAAGGCTGTTATTATTATTTCTTCAAAAACCCTGCTCTATATTTGACATCACAAGTAGTTGAAAAAGTGGGTTTGAAATGGGGACTTCGTCCTCACCAGGATATCCATTCACCCCTAGCCTACGCAAACTCAACATGGCAAACCTGTTACACACTTGGACCTTTACAGCTTCAATTTTGCGGCTGTATCAGAAGAAGCCTCGTCCTCGTGACCACATCTGTGATTTCAGTAGTGCTACTCCCAAAAGTAGCACCATCAATACCTCGTTCAACTCAAGATGGAATAGCAGAATCGGTATTGCTTCCAATATGGCCGCTTCTTGTTTCGTCAATTGGCAGTACAGATAAGGATTTGTATTAGGTCATGATAGAGTGGTCCCATCCAGAATTACAGTGCCTCTGCCTCTGCCTCCGACGTGTCCAGTTCTGCTGGGTCTGCTGTATCTGTTATGCCATCTGTGACATCTACTTCCTCCCCTACGATTGCTGCTATTGCACTGAACTCTTTGGATGGCTCACTCGAGATTACGATCTCTCATGCTAGTTCCTTTTCTTATCATGGAGACATTGCGGACGTTGACTCCAACACCTCTGGCAGGCGTTCTCCCGTCCAGCGTCTCTCTCGAAGTCTTTTCTATCCTGTTGCATTGATCATCCTCTCGTTCTTGCCAGACGTTGCACTGTCCTTGCGTCCCGTTTCTTTCTTGCGTCAGCCGGTTTGTTGCCCACGTGTAGCGCTCTCGCCCGACTGTTTGTCACACGCTTCGGCGGCCAGCATCGGCGCTTTTCGTTCATGATCGCGGGGTGCTGTGGCATTATTCTTGTCTTTCGTCTTGTTGGCATCGCAGTATCGCATTTTCGTCGTAATCGCTGCATCACTCTGTTACGTAGGCTTCCAACCTTTTACTCGCATCACCTCACATTGCCGGACTCTCGTACTTTCATTGCCATGGATCACATTCTACATACATTGTTGCATTGTTCGTCCGAACGCGTTATAACACACAACTTGTTTCGTGTTCGCCACGCCATTACCCTCTACTCAGGTCATTGGGACGACTCAGACACATTCTCACTTCTTCATAGACCATCCTCGCGTTCTATTAGTCTTCGCGTTCTTCGCATCGCCTCGTCACGTGTCGTTGCGCCGTCGTCGGTTTTCGTGCCTTTCGGCTTCCGTCAGTTCCACGTTGTCCCTTGTACTTTGTTTCCTTCTCGTCTCACTTTTTCACCGTGTCCCGTTGATGGAGGTAGGTTTCGGTATTCAATGTTCCGTTTGTCGTTGTTTGTACCTCGATTGTTGATAGCCAAACGTCGTTAGCTCACCAATCCATCCGCTGAGCAACACAGCACAATAACCTGATATACTATGGTTCAGGGCTAGGCACTCCGAACATCCGACTTGGTTATCCTGGCTACTTTAGTGGCAGAATGTATGCTCTGTTTACAGATATAAAGGCGAGTCCCCGCTACTCTCTCATACTACCTCCCGACGTCATCTTCTGCAGCAGTGTCATGGCTTCCTCTCCGCCATATGGCGCTGCACGTGAGGTGATGCAGGCTCCATTAATTGGGTCCTTCTTCAGCCTATTGTAAGTCCTATATGAACTTCAGCTTGGCGTAAATGTCTGAGCACTGGCCAGATTTTATGGAGTTAGTTGTGTGCAGACCTTTTTTTACTACCAGACCTACCCCGATGACAACATATTTTTGAAGCTCCCAGTATATGACTTTTACATAATCACTGAAGTCATAGAGAAACTGAGCGTTCTATGCCAGGTGGCCATGATTTGGTATCAAGTGATCGTTCACACCTTGTGCACCCTCTTCTCATTCTACTCCAGGATCCTTGAGACTATACAAAGTGGACTCACAATATCTTTCAATAATACCTATTTAATAGAAGGATTTGGTGACGTTTCTGCGCTTGCTTACATTAGTTGGTATGCCCCATCTCCCTGTCAGCTTCCCTTTCCTTGATTTAGTATAGGGACCTTGTGGTGTGCACAACACAATCGTTCAAGCAAAAGCACTAACTGATGGCACATAGGTTGGTTGTCAAGTAGGGGTGAATCTTCATTTTTGATTGTACTCAAACTGTTCATCCTCTAGTTCGTTATCATTCTCCTCATAAACGTGTACGTCGCATGCATACGGCCACTATGATATAAACCTCACGATGTATTAAGGTATTTCACTTGGCGAGTGTGAAAATGTGAGTGATTCTGAGACCGCGTTTTTTGAGATCCTTATGCGCCATCAAAGTTTCGGAGAATATCCCAGTTGCATGTCTGTTGGTGAGCCCCTTCTGTCCATTCTAGAAGGTGATAGAGGGATTCAAGACTGATCACAGCTGTTTCTGTCGATCAGTCGTTTCGGTAAGTTTCATCCCCAATCAACTGCTGAGTGGCACCCAATGAGTGTGATTGTAGTACTTCCAATGTCTGGGGCAATACTCAGGCGAGTAGCTTCACGAGATTTTTCCAACCATTATTCTCACGAAAACCTATAATTTCATTTATAACACCTGGGAACCATTCAAGGATCATGCTTATGTTCTTTTTTTTTCATGATTTCATAGGAGTCGCTCACAAAACATTATCATAGGCAATCTTCGCTGTTTCATTGGCCCTTGCTGTCGTGGAAGACACACTCATGGCATCAATTCTTGCATACTACTTAAATACAAGGCGCACAGCGAGGTTGGACTCACACATCAACAGTGACAGTTTTTGACAAGACCTCTGATCGCAGATCCACGCAACTTGTGACTCGTTTACTGGCATATATTGTAGCCACGGGTGCACTTACGAGGTTTTCCGCTTTACCCCCTCTTCGTTATGTGGTCTTACATTCACGACCCAGCATGGTTGCAATAATGGATATTGTTTCTGTAAGCGAAATACTATTGTGGACCAGATAACTGAGAAAGCAGTATGCGGAATAGTTGTGGACTTCTCAAAACAGTCTACTGTACATATCCTTCGCCCTGGTTCAGGTAAAAGGTAAGTCTGAAAGTGGTTTTACGCATGCTGCAATCCCACTCATCACCTCCTAGTATACGCAAATTCATCATTGCTGTCGTGAGTCGCTCGCTGTCACGCACCAAATGTGTTTGGTACTGTGGACATGGAGAAAGTTAGCCAACGAAACTAATGCAAAGAACACACCCAAGATCTGTTGAAAGATTGTCCCAACTTGAGGGATACAGACAGCCCTC
>Ga0307518_10000139_pt1 | contig 52662 bp, 20 predicted proteins | sample 25_EM_MG_FD_203889 | JGI IMG/M metagenome (GOLD analysis project Ga0307518, IMG submission 203889) | Populus trichocarpa ectomycorrhiza microbial communities from riparian zone in the Pacific Northwest, United States - 25_EM | ecosystem: Host-associated > Plants > Roots > Unclassified | place... | reverse complement strand
CAGGAGCATTTCCATTTCGCGGGTTCCAAACACCTTCCTTTTCCTCCCAAATTTACTTAGCACCACACATTTACAAAGAAATTCAACAACATGACATGATTCTGAAGATATTTCGATGTACGGCACCTGAAGTTTAGCTTTTATATATTTTAAATCGTAGAAAGGACACGACCGGATTGAAAAGAGTAAAAAAGTGAAAACAAACAAGCCGTTTCTCCCTACTTTTGACGTTATCTCTTTCCTCAGCATCAAACAGAGAGAAGCGAGATTCAAATAAGCAGCATTCGATAAGGAAAAAAAAAAAGACTCAATCCAAACAGATCAAAACTAAACAAATTAATTATCCTTTATTTTTTCTACATTTCCTTTTCACCATCAAATTCAGAAAACAAATCATAAACAAGAAGAAAAAAGGCAGTGGGAGAAATCTCACCGTAGAGACAGCTTTAATAAGCGAATTAGGTCTGGAAGTTGAGGACGAAACTGGATAAAAATTGACACGTCTCCTACTCAAACCAACTGGATTCCAACTCCTCAGTCCATCAAAACTCCCTATCTCAATCTTCACCTCCTTCAACACTGCAGTATTAGCTGCACCAAGCGAAGCAGCCGCCGCCATCCGTCTCTCTCTCTCTCTCCAACAAAGAAACAAAACCCGAGATAACGAGAACCAAAAGAGTAGTAGAGAAGCAGAGGGGCTGATATTATGTGGAGACTGGTGAATGGAGAAGACAGCTTTAAAACCGTGAGTGGCTGTATTTTTTATTTTTTATTCTATCAGGTTGGTGGTCTTTGCAATTATGCGCCGTCACGTGCCTGACATGGGTATCTTATAACTGGTGACTCTCCTGTATTCCCACGCGCTTGTCCACGCTCTCACATAACATGACGGAATTTGCTATGTGGATTGTGGATGGACTGGGAGAGAGAAGCGTGGTTTGAGGCGCGTGGGGGAGTAGAAAGGACAGAAATGCGAAGCAAAACCAAAGTTGGATTCCATGGTTGATGAACGTGGACGGGATTACATTGGTGATGCTAAGAATAAAATGAATAATAATAATAATAATAAAAAGGTGGTCAAATTAGGGACTGACTGCTGTGTAAATACTATAATAAATAAATAAAGTCACGGAGAATAATGATAAACGGAGCCAAGCAAAGCAAATTGAAGTTTTGTTTTCGCCAAGAATGGCAAACTCAAATTTTGATCTTCCTTGTAGGGCAGCAAGTAGTAGTATTACCGGATTGGGGCCGGCCGCTGCCCTCTCAAATTTTTTTCTTAACATGAAAAAAAAAATGCTAACATGATGCAATGTTTTTAAAAAAAGTAAAAAAGAAATCAAGATTTTGTATTTAATACTTTTGGTTAACTTAGATAATAAGAATAAAAAATTACGACTACAAAAAAAAGTGATAAAAAAATTGATGAAGTAAAAAAGATATAAAAAAGAAAAAAAACCCTTGAATCAAGCCCGCTTCGGTTAGCTTGTCAAATCTATGACCTGATCGTGCTGTCGAGAGCATGTTAAAAAAAACTATAAGGTCAATGATCAAATAACCAAATACTCAATGGTAAAATTGAAAAAAAAAATTTAATTAAAAAAATATGAGTCAATTTAGGTTAATCCGCTAACCTTACGACCATGGACATAGAATTGTTAATGATGGATAAATATTTCTTACAAATGTATTAATGTAGAATAAATATATCTAACAAATATTAATGAGGAATAAATATATCTTACACATGTATTAATTTGAGATAAATATCGTTGACATAAATATTGATAAGTAACAAATATCTCTTACACGTGTATTAATAAGATGAAAATGTGGTAAGTCATGAGAGATTTTTGCACACTTAAAGGTGTAGTAGAGATTTTTACAAATCTTGAAAAGCCTGCGCAAGGTCATAAAAATTAGGTTCGGGGGGTTGGGCCCGGGTCATGCGATTGAACCCGAGAGGGACCTAAATGGGCCTGGGTGCGTTGGTTTGGTAACTTATAGGCCCAAACGTGTCGTCTAGGCCCACAACACCCATGCTTGGGCGCTAGGCTCGAGAGAAGCCCCGACCCCAGGGGTGGTTGGGCCCATTAAATTTGGTGTAAGCCAACAAATATTTTTTTGGGAAATATTGAGAAATTTTGATCCATAAATAGCCTCTCAATTCTTTGTGGTATTGTTTTCACAAAGACTTAAGAAATATACATGTTTTCTTCAATGGAGTCCTTTATTTTTCTCCGTTTGAGAAAAATAAGGAATATCTTGAGACACTTCGCTAGAGTATTTACTTGTAAAGTACCATCATAAGTGAAAGAATGCTCATTCCAGTTGGAAAAACACCTAGAGAAACACTTTAATTTCATCCTTAAGGATTTGCAAAAGGTCATGACATATGTCACCAATCCGACCAAGGATCATGAAGACCTCCCACTATATAAGAACTTCCCTTCATTCCATTTCATTTCACATTTGAAGCTCCACTTTCTAAAACTTCTCTTTAACTTATTTTGCTAAGGTGTTATGACGTGTGAAGTGTGTTCTTGGTGGAGAGTAATCGTGTAAAGTGTAAGACCCAAAATCAGCCCAAACTCAACCCTAAGTCAGCCCAAACTCAACCTAAGTTAACCTAGGTATATAAGAAAAAGTTGCAAGGGGATTACTTTTCTCTTTTCTAATTCTTATGGCCATCATAACCCTCTCCCCATCAAACCAAGAATTTCAGTTTATGATCTTGAGTTTTTCGGATTCAAGAAAGGTTGAAGTAGCAAGTAAGTGATTCTCTCTCTCATATTACTTTCGATTATGGTTTGTTTATGGAAATATTAAAGAAGATAATAGGTTTTATAAGGATTTGAAGTTTATTTTGTTAAGATTAATTCATGATTATTAAGGGTTTAATGTTAAGTGATTGATTTTGAGTATGTTGTTAAAAATAAGGATTTATGAGTTGATTTGTTTAAATTGATTTTTTTTTATGGGTTAAGAAATCCATTTCAACCTTGCTGGAAAATCTGGACAGAATGGTCTTGAGATTGAAGATGGCAAAATTTTATTGTGGTCATTGATTTATGGAAATTACAGTTTAGTCCCTAAACTTTGAAAAAATATAATTTGACCCTTGATATGTTTTTTGAGATTCTGGACTGTTTTATTATGAGGTTAAGGATGATGAATCTCAGTTTGATGATTGATTTGGAATATTTTCAGTTTGGTCCCTTAATTTTAGGGATTTAAATTTTAGTCCCTGAACTTTTAAAAAATTACAATTTGGTCCCTTGTTTGTTCTGGACAGAATTGTGGATGGTTTATGGGTGAAATTTCAGTATGATTATGTATTTACAGTTTGGTCCAGTTTTGGTAAAATTATGTTTTGGTCCCTGTTTTGGAAAATTATCGTTTTAATCCCTAAACCTAGAAGACTAAACCTGGTTTTCTTTCATGCATTGGAATCTTTTATTTGTGTTTTTTTTAGTATATTTCATATATTTTTTTGTAGGTTCTCCTAACGATTCTCAATAGGTTTTTCGGATCTTTCATCTTATATTCTTTTTAATCTATATTTTTCCGGGTGAGTGGGAAAATCTTTAATATGCATATAATATAAATAAATATGTATGTTGATTATACGATGAGTAAAACTAGTTAATTTCTTGAATATTTATATATATTGCTTTATTTCCCGAGTACTCATTTATTCTTGAATTTGCACTCGCAATCTGTCGAACTAAATTCTATTTGATATGATATACATTTCTTTGATGATTCTGTGGTTATCTATTATACCTCGATATAGGACTTGTCAGAAACTCCATGCTAACAGAGAGTAGTTAGTCTATGTGCACATAGTATTCTATATACATAGCTGGTGAAAGAGGCATTAACCTGTGACGACTGATCATCCCACAGTAGTCACCTTCGGGTGTCATCTGATCTCTGACATGTATTCCACTACTTTATGATAATATGTTTAGTATGTATATGTATATGTATATTAAGATAAATCGACTTGAAAACTATTAATATCTAAAATATCTAAAATGTATATTAAATGTTATTCCCTCACTGAGTTGGTTGAACTCACCCTTCATTTTTAATATTATTTTAGGTTCTTAGTTTCTGATAGCAGGTGAACTTTGTTGAGTGTTCCTGCTCCTTTAGTTTTGGTCGGTATGCCTTGCTTGTTTTGCGACGCTTTCCTTTTAGTTTTGATTTGATGTCTTAGACGTTCCACTATTACATTGTTTTAATTAAGTTTGGATTTTGACAATGTATTAAGTATTATGAATATTGTTTTTGTTTTAATTACTGATGAGAAGTTTTGAATTATCTTTTGGTTTCATCAGTTTTGAATACTATAATATTTCTGAAGATTATAAAATGCTGCGTATTTTTGAATAACTTGTTCTTTTGATATGTCTGTTTTGAGGCTTAGCATAGGTAGGGTGTCCTTTCGACACCGCTCCTATATTGCCGATCATGAACCCAGGATTTGGGTCGTGACATGTGTAGCCTTTGTGTGAAGTACGGTAACATAGCGTGGAATGAAGTTTAAAGGGGTTCATCTTGAGGTAACCTACTTATACGTAACATTTTTCATAAAAATAGATCCAAAGAAAGGGAAACAGGTAGCCTCTAGTTGTGATCTTATATTTAGACTAGGACCACTATAAACTAAGGGTTCTAATAAGGGATTGGGAATGATTAAAAACATGCCAAGGACTAGGGAGTTGGTGTCTATCCATTAGGGAACTTTACATTACTTAGGGCTTCCGAGGACATAAAAGAAAGTAACTTGACTACTGAACAAATAGACAGGGCTAACAACAAACAGAGAGATGGGTATCTGGCCATAATCCCCCACGAGTCAGAGAGGATTGGCAAACAAACTATGAGTTCTCATCAAGGTCTATATGAGATCATTGCACCCTACTTCATGTTTGACATGAGATTCCACTTTTTACAACTTCTCTTTAAGCTATTTTGCTAAGGTGTTTAGACGTGTGAAGTGTGTTCTTGATGGAGAGTAATCGCGTAGAGTGTTTGGCCTTTGTGTTAAGCATGGTAACTTGACGTGGAATGGAGTTTAAAAGGATTCATTTTGAGGTAACCTACTTATACTTAACATTTTTCATAGAAATAGATCCAAAGATAGGGAAATAGGTAGCCTCTAGTTATGATTCCATATTTAGACTAGGACCTCCAGAAACTAGGGGTTCTAATAGGGAGTTGGGAATGATTAAAAACATGCCAAGGACTAGGGAGCTGGCGTCTGTTTATTGGGAAACTGTATATTACTTAGGGCTTCTGAGGACAAAGAAAGTAACTTGACCACTGAACAAATAGTCAAGGCTAACAACAAATAGAGGGGGGAATTTGGCCATAATCCCCCACGAGTCGGAAAGGATTGGCAAACAAACTAGGAGTTCCCGTCACGGTCTATATGAGATCACTGCACCCTACTTCATGTTTGATCTAAGATATATCTTCCCTCAATAAGGGTTCATGAGGGATCTATTATTCCATTACAACATTAGTATTAACCAGCTACATCTTAATGGATGGGTTTTACTAAAGGCCTTTGAGGAGTATTTTGTAATGATAGGGTTAGAGTCATCCGAAAAAATATTTAGGAACTATTACACCCTAAATGGTTGCCCTCAAGGTGACCATGATGTTTGTTGGCTCTTCACCTTCTCTAGTTGACCTAAAAGCTCTATGAAAAACATACTAGAGGGTAAGACCACTCATGTGAAGGGTGGCATGGGAGATGGCTAATAATAAGGCATACTAGAAAGGTTCCCTATGGTAGAGATTAGAGGTATAAGGTTGTCCCTTTTTCTGAAAAATTTCTTAGGCAGATGTTAATATAAGACCAAGTCTAAGTAGCTTTGACAAGGATGTGTACATGAACATGGAGAGATCTTTCTTTCACTACAACATGAATCCAATGATGAGATCTTCCTTTCACTATAACATGAATCTAATAGTAAGGGGGTAATACCTAAAGAGTAGGAAGGGTTTGTAAGATTTCATACTTGGTGTGTAATTCAATATATTTATCGTGTTTTAACTTTGTTTTGAGGAAGATCTATCTTTCAAGGAAGAGATTGGGGGAGAGGAGGTTAAGGCTAGAGAGAAAAGTGTAGAGGTTAAGGAGGTATTTAACTCATAGATTGCAGAGATAAAAGAGGTTTATCAATAGATGGACAATAATTCTACTGATGAGCTTATGTCTGAGCCTACCACCAATGGAAGAAGTCAATCCTCATTCTTTAGAGGGAAGAGAGAAAACATTCCCCCTGATATTTTAATTGAAGCTACCATGAGAGCTAAAAGAGAAGAGTGCCCTCAAAACAAGGGCCTCATGATGTTATTGGGGATATAACATCTATTTTTATAATTGTGTCTCCACCTACGACTATACTTAGCCAGTGACCACTATCATTAGGGCTCCCACCAAGAGCTTCACACCCCAGGTTAGATTGTATGATCTTAAGGCAAGCTCTTTTTATGTTAGGCCAAGGATTGGTTTTGCAGATCCTCTTTCATTACCCTTGTATGAGAAAGAAAGGAATGTCTTGCGGTATTTTATTAGAGCGAATGATATCATCTTGGGGGTTGATGGCTTGGTGACTGTGGACATAATAGAAAAACTCTTGGATCACCTTCTCAAATGTCGATCAACTATATGATCAAAGTTTTGCTCGTCATTTTGGTCTTACTAAACACCTTCTTTTTTATGTGATAATTTTCTTAGTAGACACACTTAGATTTGTCATTGTTTTTTTTACTAACATCTTTTTGTTTTGTTTTAGGGTTTTCTTATGAATGTTTGTTCTTAAAGGTGCTGGATTGCCAAAAAGAACCAAATAAGGATGATTTTGGCTCAGTTAAAGGAAAACTAAAAAAAGACTTGAGACCTTAGAGAGGAAAAGACATAGTTGAAGGCTTAGTTAAGAGAGATTAAAGAGGCTTATGATATCTATATTCGCGATACCCAAGAAGCCTATAGGATAGGCAGAGGATAGAGATCACCAAGCATCCAAGCTAAGTCCCATCCTAGAAAAGGTTTGTTTGGTAGAGGATGATTCATCCTCCCTTATACAATCATATAAGGCTTCAAAAGCAAAAATGATAGCTTTAAAGATAAAACGAGTGTCAGCAAAGAGGGCCTCTCGAGAGGAGTATGCTTGGTTAAAGGCACCGAACTCATATAATAAGTTCTTTAAAATATTTAAAGGATCTCAAGCTTTAGATATGTACATTGCAAATAAGGTATTTATGGTTATATCCAACATCCATTTTTATCATCTGTCAACGGGGATAACAGTGGACTTCTTAGTTGTATTTGACCCTTACCTTATTTTTTATTTTGCCAATATTTACCTAGGTCGAGCAGTTATTGCTGCTTGTGATGAGTACTTGGCATATGAGCTTGGGGATTGATGGTAGACTTAGACTTAGTGAGGAGTAGTAGTCTCTAGTGGGGAATGATAGTCTTCTTAGGAATTATCCCTAGTCTTATGGGGTTTTCTGTTTATATTAAGTACTTTCATTTCTATTGTTTGGTTTGTATCAAATACATTGATTTTATGAATGTATTAATATATGTCATCTGACTTTATCTCGCTAAGTATGTTTAATCTTTCTTCATACTTGTTTTTTATGATTTAGATTTATAAAGGTCCAAAGCCCCATATATACCTAAGGTATAAAGCCTTTCAAGGTAGGGGAGTCAATGTCCTCCATCAAACAACCCTTTTATTTAAAACAATAGAACTACCAAATCTTGGTGGAACTTATATTTAGAACAACTTTAATGCTCAAGACTAGACTTAGGTCATGCATAAAAAATCAAGGGTGGCTAGTAAACAATCTCAACCCAAGAGGTGTCGTGCACGTATAGAACTTGGGCATGTGAAGTGATAAGTCATGTTAGAGAAAAGTTATAGTTAAATTTATTATCCTCTTAACTGAAACCTAGAGGAGACTCTTGGTTGCAGTTAATACTTAAAGTAGTCTGGCAATAACGTGAAGCGCGGGAGTCCCTTAGAGAGTTTTATTTATTTAAGGTTGTACTATCAAATGGGAGGCATGTGGCCTCCCTAGTGATAGTGTGAGACCTGAAAGCCCCACTTAAGAGTTGTGTCGATTCTAGATTGCACTAGCGAGTGAGAGGCTCGTGGCCTCCCTGGCAATAACATTAGACCTGGAAGCCCCACTAGAGAGTTGTGCAAATCCTAGATCGTACTGACATGTGAGAGGCTCGTAGCCTCCCTAACTATAGCATGAGGCCCAAAAGCCCCACTTGAGGGTTGAATAATAATGATAATGATATATTTTATTTATGAAAAAAATTACATATATATCCACTATGATATGTTTTAAAATGATGTGAATGCCAAATGTGAAGGAGATTCTTCCTTTTCATATCGTAGAGGTGGTAGGTGTTTGTTTTTACTACCATGATCACTCTAAAAAGGTCATTCTATTTTTGGGTTAGTTTACCCTAACTCTCCATATTGCTTGTCATTTCTAAATTTTTGAGTATCAAGTCTTTAAATTTAAACCTTATGTTTTTAACCTTGGCGTTGTGGTGCCGAGTAGTTTTATGTCGATAGGTTTTGCTCTTTACTACCACAGTCAGTATGATTTTTCTAGTAGGTTTAGGTTGGTTCCAAGTCCTTGCTCATTTTTTTTTAAGGATAATGAGTGACTTTTGGACATGGAAACCCACTTTCAGCTGGTATTATGGCCTTAGTGGCATATGTTATGAAGAATGGAGTTTTTCTAATGGATGTTTTTTTAGTCATTTTATAGGCCCATAAAATCTTGTTATGTTTTTTCCCACTTTGACTTGGCTTTTTTCATTTTAATTTTTAGCCCATTGAGTTAAACTTTGTTGGTGAGCTTGGCTTGACCATTGATTTAGGGATGTGACATGAAATAAAACTTTTGAACAATATGAAGTCTCTAACATTGCTATTTCATTTCATGGTTGTCAATTGCATCCTATTATTGGTTATCAAGGCTTTGGAAAGTCCAAATTGACATATAATATTTTTCCAAATGAAAAGGATCACTTTATTGGCGATTATGTCTACCAATGCCTTAACCTCTATTCATTTGATGAAGTAGTCAACAAGTACCAGGAAAAATTGTTTGTAACCTATGATCTTAGGAAAAAACCTAAAATATACGTATCCCTCATTAGGAGAAAGGCCAAGAGAAGACTATAATTGTCATCTCTGCAAAAGGCTAGCGAGAGACTGAGGTAAATCTTTGGTATTTTTCACATCTTCTAGTCAAGTTTATGGCATCACAAAGCATAGTTGGTAAGTAGAAACCTGGTCGAGTGGCGAGAGCTTTGTAACCCATGTGAAGGTTATATATCCTTTTATTTATCTCTTTTAAAACATATATGCTTTCTTCGGGGATAGACATTTAATGAGTGGAGTCGAGATGGACCTTTGGTATAGGATATCATTATCAAAAGGTATCTTCTCGGTGAGTAGGTAATGTCTTATAGGTGTTAATCAATCCTTACTGCTAGCAATTAGTGCAGTCACTAGTTTCTCTTCCCCTATACTTGGCTTCTCTAAAGTTTCAGTCCACATGTCTATAGGGGAGCTCTTCTAAATCGAAGCTTGCAAGTTTGGATAAAAGGTCTGTCCGATTATTATCTTCCCTTATTAATGGTGATGTATGGAGGAGTGGAAAGCCTCCTAAGATATACCGAACATTCATGAGCTAGTCCTTTCTTATTATTTCTTAAGCTTGGGTTCCTGCTAAGGGAACGATTCCACTTGGAAGATCCTTCCAGATGACTCTTTTTATTATAAAAATAGGGGGGTCTATACCACAACACACTTGTCTCTTCCACCCGTATATAATTCTTCATGACTTGCTTCATCTAAAACAAGCTTTTGTCTAGCACGACATAAAGCTTTTGTCATAAAGCATATTTTCTTACCTCACTTATTAAGGTCACGGGCTCAAATAACTCTTTCACCTTGAGCATCTCCTCATTGAATCTCTTTGAATATGTCGTGTAAACTCATTATCTCGCTAGGCAATCCTAAAGAGTTTCATAAAGCTTCACTTAATGAGTATATTTATACTAGAACACCATATTAGTTTGGCATATAAATCATTAAAACCTCCAATAGAGCTTGTCTACAAATTATTATATCAGACACGCGTGGATCCACGAAAAGTTATATGAATGATCTTGCAAATTATATTGTTGTCCTAGATGACCACCTCCAAGCTATTTCATATATTTTGCACATGTTCCCTTAGGTCGGCAAGGCCATTATAATTGTCTATGCTTATTTTTGTAAAGATGTAATCCCAAGGAATCCGGGTATTTAAAACTCGCTTGGACAAGGAAAAGCCCCGTACTTGGCGGGGGCTATAAGCATTTTTCAGGATGCACTCAAAGACTAACCATCTCTAAATCCTTTGTCTACGAGTAATCTTGAGCAGAATGACAGGATTGGTAACTATCATCTATCCCACAATAATGAGAAGAATCACTCATTGAATACACGTTATTGCATGGGTATCATGATGACACAAGCAACCTCTTGTAGGGCTTGATGAACGTTGAGGCTAAACATTTTCTTGAATGTAGTTTTGCCCTTGAAGTAGTGTAACTATCTACAGGTGTTGGGAACGACTGGTGACGGTGGTATTGATGCATCTAATGTCACCGAGTGTGCCAATACGTGTTGGGGTATCAAGACTTGATTTTGCCCCTGGGTTGCTAGCACCACTTGAGTTAAGATTTGCATTTGATTAATGAGTTGTTAGAAGTTCAACTAGATAAACGTGCTCGTGATAACAGGTAGATCCGTCACGTGTCTTAGTCCAGGTGTGTCTTGTTGTCTGCTATAAAATGACTTGGAAATATTAAAAACAAGTTCTAAAAAGAAATTGATAGCTTTTTGTTTATTTTTCTCATAGACAAAGCCAATTGATGACATTTTAAAACCTAAGATTCTTTGGAATATGGTTCTTTGGTGGTTGAATTATGGGTTAATTAAGTGTTTATTCAATTAAATCCATTATTCACAGTAAAAGGAAGATATATCTTGATGAAAGTCTCTTGATACCTACGAAAAATCCTATTTGGGTGGATTTAGAAACCCTCGAATGCTTAAGTTAGTATTGTTGTAGAGAAAAAATAATAAATATGCTAAAAAACATTAAATTATAAGAACAATGTTGTTTATTTTTATTTTGGTATGAAATGAATATTAAGTGAGGAGATGATATGTGTGTTTAAGAATAAAAATTATAAATTTCTTATCTAGATGGTTTAAGAGGTATTTATACCTCATAAACCTTGTTCTTTTACTTGAGAGAAAGGGCTGGAAAGTAATTCTACCCTTGTAATATTAATAAGAGATAAATATCTCTTATATATGTATTAATGTGAGATAAATATTTCTGACACAACTATTAATGAGAAAAAAAATCTCTTACACATGTATTAATGAGATAGAAATGTAATAGGTCATAGAAGACTTTTGCACACTTATAGGTGTAGGAGAAGTAAGATTTGATCAAAGAATGGCTTGGGTCAATGAAAAAAATCTTGAGGGGCCTGCACAACGACATGAAAAATCAGGATCGGGGGGTTGTGCTCGAGTTATGTGGTTGAGCCCAAAAGGCGGCCAAGCAGGCCCAGGTACACTGGCTTGGCACCTTATGGGCCCAACATGTTGAATGGGCCCATAACATTTGATTCGGGCAACTGGGCCCAAGTAAGCTGCCCAGGCCCGTGACTTTTTTAACCCATTAAATTCGGTTTGGGCCAACAAAAAAAATTGTTTCGGAAAATAATGAGAAATCTCGATCCATCACCTTCCATTCTCCCGGACTTGTTCTCCTTAGGCCAACAAATAATGACGAAGGCTGTGTGATGAGGATTATTCCAGGAAAAGACTTGGTAAAACAAAATTGAGGACACCGGCGGTTGAAGTTACAGAAAACAACAAAAAATCAAATTGATCGGCCTTGAAATATGATCAAGTAAACATGAATGATTAATTAACAGAACAGTTACATACTCTACACAAATTCCTTACGATTGTGATTTGATCGTTTTCTGCATTACATACAAGAATAAGTTGTTGTTGACTGTTGCTTGCCTGCTTATCTCAATCAATGAATGATATATAATAGGCATTTGAGGAACTTCTGCTGCTATATGATGTTTTTTTTCCTAAAGCAGCTGGATCAGAACAAGAGGTCCTGACCATTGATTTGGTAAGGATTCAAGTCTTCAGTCTATGGCAAGCTTTGAGAGGCTGAAGCTCCCTTCTTTCCTTTTCCGTTCTGCTATAATATTCCAGATATTGATCGGGGTGTTTTCTACACGGTGGGAGAAACGATTTTTCTTTTCTGATGCTACTTATCAGCGAATATTTAGTTCTTAGCAACAATGGTGAATTGCACATTTGTCTTGGTTTATGATATTTAGTGACTATGCATAAGAAAAATATGTGTAGATCATTGTTTGGAAAGACAGCAAATCCAAACGTGCTTCTTTTCCAATTCCCTCTCCACCCCCCAAATGTTTAACATTGAGGCTCAAGTGGTAAGTTATTATTTCGGATTTGAGTTCAAGAACAGCATGCTAAAAAGAGATCTCTAGCAGATACATTTCAGGTGTAGATAGTCTTGCTAAAGCACCATTAAAACCAAAAAGAAAAGGGCATAAAGAAAAACAAAGCGTAGAGCAAAGCTGACAGGCGTGTATAATAATCGGCAAATTTCAAGCTCATAATTCTGGGCCATTCCTGGTTCTTCTATCTGTCTTGAATTTTGCTTGCAAGAAAGGAGCTTCAATACCAAGGCAGAAGATGAAACCTTACTGGAAATTCGAAAATCACAAGCCATGAGGTTTATTTGGTAGGAGAGATGGGGTTCAACAAGTTGGGGTTTTGAAGAATCTTCTTCCTGTATTCAAAGGGATCCGATCACCAAAGTACATAAAAACACAGGATATCCTACTCTTGGTTTTTCTCCATGTTTGAAAGTTTAGAAGTGATTAAAAAACAACAGTGAGTGAAAATCGTAGGGACCGAGCGAGCAAGAGGTTAATCTGGCGAGAGAGCAGTCATTCATTTAACTGGGCAGTTCATATTTGAGGCGAAGTTTAGGCAATCACATTGCAAAGAATGCAACATCCTATCTTCCAAATCCTGCTGAAGATAGATATATGCCTTGGATGTACGCATATTTCATAACTCAATAGGATCTCTTGATACTGCCATTAAGACTTGTTAAGGCAAAATAAACAAAATCCAAACCTCAACTTTCTTAATCCAAATAAGATATTAAAAAAAAAAAAAAAAAAAGGTGTGAAACTATCCACGTAGTAATTGAAAGTGCTCGTTTCTGTCATTAACAGGACGTGAGCAAATGAACTGTAATTTAGACAGATGTCTCCAATGAAAAAGGACCTGTAAGCCTAATTGATGATGACATATTTACAAAAACATGTGGTGGTGCATCCTTGCCAACTTTTCTCTACCATTAGTGTATCTCTTCTCCTGCAACTATCCCATGAGAAACAAATTCTGATCATATTAAGGACAGTAAGACCATGACTCCAATCCTACCTATCCAAAAGGTCCTATGAAAAAAGAAAGAAGGAAAAAATTAAGAACAACTCCATAGACCAAACAGCAACTGCTGGTTTTTTCTTCTCTGGTAACTGAATATTGATTCGCCTACCCTTAACTGGCTACCTGCAATGATCCATCCCGCCTTAATGTTATGCTCAGACTGTTAAATCTTTCCCGTGAATATTGCCTGGAGGCTTTTCTCCAGTCTGTACCAGCCTTCATCATCGTAGCAAACTCCTCATAACTTATGCGCCCATCCTGCAGGATGGGATAGAAATAAGGTTATGCTTCCAATTTAGCAACAATATAGAATGATAATAGATGCCACAAAACTCAAAAGGTTCGGAGTATCATTCACAATAGTGATATAAAGAGACAAACAATAGTGATGTAATCGCTTCTGTCATTCACATTCTGTCATCCATAGCAGAAAGGGAAAAGCATTCACATCGTATGGAGTAAAGCTGAAGGAAGAGACTCCCATCAAGATGTGTGTGGCATGCACATGTTTACATCGAGCAAAGGCAATCAGCCCAAGCTTGTAAAGGGAATCATAATTTGAGCAAGAAAAGACACATGCTGTGAATTGACAATAAAACTAGTTGCTACTAACATTGACAACTTTCAGCACACCACTACATTGGTGAAAAATGCATCGTAATTTACCCATGGCATTTCTAGGCAACAGAATAAGACGAGCAAAATAACAAGAAGCATTCTTCAAACTGAAGGTTTCAATTTTGCAATTAATTATATCTATATACAATTAAACCTTGAATAACTCTTACCTTGTCAGTGTCAACATCATGCATAATAGCATTGATAACATCCTCACTGCTTGTGTCAATGTCATCATTCAAAGATTCTCGCAACTCTTCAATCTCAATGTAACCACTCTGGTTCCGATCAAAAAATGCGAAAGCCTTGTGCAGGTGCTCGTCATTGCCCATTTTTTTAATGTGAACTGAAATCGCTACGAACTCTCCATAATTCAGAGCTCCATCACCATCAATATCAGCCTGTAAAACTCAGAAAATTCAAGGGGACAAATTTTGAATAAAATTCATTATGAAATTTTAATGGTATAACAGACTATCCTTTTCTCTCTCTGTGGGAATTTTTTCAGCCAGTAAAACAATTAAGCTTACAGCTTCCATAAGGATCTGAAGATCTGCATCAGCAATATGTTGGCCGAGCTTTTGCAACCCAACCCTAAGCTCCTCAAGGTTAATGCTGCCTTTTTTTCCAGTGTCCATCGAATCAAAGGCATCCTTTATGCCAGCTACTTCCTCCACTGACAAGTGTTCAGCTATCACCTACAGATGGACAACTCAAAAAATCACTCTTTTTTATTTCACAGAGAGTGTGCAGGATTGTTAGGGAGGGAGGGAGGGTATAGATGAGCACCACATGGCCAAAATAATTTAGTGAATGATATGAGTTTCCATGGAAAAAAGGTTCCATAATAATCAAAGCTATAAATAGTTGTTGAGTGAACAAATTAAGAATCATTACCCTCAGAGCTCTTTTCTTGAGCTTATTCATCACAGAAAACTGTTTGAGCCTTGCTTTCACAGTCTCACCGAGTGGGACATTTGGAGCCTTCTTTGCATTTTGTATCCAAGGATGCTCTGAAACAAAGAGTCGGGATAATTTTGCATGTTAACAAATAAGCATGCACTCTATAGCAGACATTGGACTAATAGAAGAATAAACTACCAAGCACTTGCTGAGCTGTAAGCCTTAGCTTAGGATCAGGATTAAGCATTTTCATCACAAGACCCTTCGCGTTATCAGAAACTCTAGGCCAAGGGTCCCTCTTGAAATCAATGACGGAGCGAATAATTGCCTGCGCTACCCCTTGCTCAGTTTCTGTGTAACCATGAAAATAAATTTTAGGAGAAAGAGGTTTTTAAAATAAGGAGCAAAAACTGCATGCTGATAACTTTCATCCCCATGAGGATCACAACAGAAGAAGGGTGAGAATTCACATCAGTTCCATGGGGTAGCTAGCTGTCTTCTATACTCTTTTCTTCCAACTTAAACTAAACTACAAAAAAGCCTCCAGTGATGCTCATTGAACAAAACAAAGCAAGCTATTTAGACAATCAAATTTGGAAAACAACCTGCCCAGAAAGGAGGGACACCGCAAAGTAAAATATAAAGAATGACTCCAGCACTCCAGACATCAACTTCAGGGCCATAATTGCGCTTTAAAACCTCTGGAGCCATGTAATAAGGACTTCCAACTATCTCATTAAATCTCTCGCCTGTAGAGAAGAAAAGAATCTTCAGACATAATAGCATATGTAAGAATATATCGTGGCTGGAGATTAATTTCAAGAAACAATAAGAAAATGCCATAAAATAGGCTGAGGGAGGCACTGGCTCAGATACTATGCAATACCAGGTTTAAAGAAGACTGACAATCCAAAATCAATTGTCTTCAGTGCAGAGGTTTCCTTCTTATTCGCAAATAGGAAGTTCTCCGGTTTGAGATCTCGATGGATGACTCCATGCTTATGGCACATCTACAAAGCAAAGTGTGTGCAAAAGAAATTTCAATTATTTCAAAAGACAAAAAAGCCCCTAACATGAAGCATTATCAGCTAACAATGCAAAGATTATCATAATCATTTGAAGTAATTAAATCAATTATTAAATGATATGATGCTTTCTCGAAAATTGTATGATCCTAAGTACAACGCAGAAATAGAAAAGTCTCAATTGTAAACGATCCTGCATTCATATACATTTAAAAGTTGCAGGGAAAAAATGATCAAGTTATAGAAAATGGAAAAGGAGAAAAAAAGATTGAAATGCATATAAAAAATGGAAAAGACACTGGCTGCTTAGGAAAACTTTTGCAGTAAAATAATAATGCGATCAACTGGTTTCCTAGCTGAGCCATTATCAGCATAAGGGCATTTAAAGCCTAACAAGAAGAGGGGTAAAATTTAACAACAGTAGACACCAAACATCCAACTAACAAGGGGATCTAACATCATCATCATTTAATTTCAAAAGACTAACAAGAAAATCCTTAGTCTTCATCAAGCTTAAGTCTGGTAACTCATGCTGAAAATCTATTACAATACAATAAACTATCCTCGTTTTAAAAAAAAAAAAAAAGCACGGTGCGAGTTGAAACTATATGAGATATTAAATGAAAACTGAAAGCAATACTTTATCCATCAAGACTTCATAGGAACACCATTTCAACAACAATAAATAATCAGAACACAGACCTGGACAACTTCCACAATAGTACGCATAACTGCAGCAGCTGCTCTTTCTGTGTAATGCCCCCTTGCCACAATCCTATCAAACAACTCTCCTCCCTCACACAATTCCATCACAATGTGCACAGCAGAATCATCCTCATAACTAGCCTTTAAGGACACAATATTTGGATGAGCAGGCAAATGCTTCATTATCTCCACCTCCCTCCTCACGTCCTCGATATCCACAGCAGTCCTTAGCTTCTTCTTGGATATAGACTTACAGGCAAACTTCTCACCAGTGTTTATATCAGTACACAAATACGTAACACCAAACTCACCACGGCCAAGCTCACGACCCAGATCATAATGCGCCAAGATATCCCTGCCAGTAGGTTCTTTCAAGACCCCAAGCTTATCCACATTTCCGGATTCATTGATTACAGCATAATTATCACCAAAGAATGGATTTTTCTTCTCCTTCTTTTTCCCTTTGACTTTCTTCTCAGATGAAGAAGCCCCAGTAGGGGTTACACAGCAATTACCCATGAATCAAGACCTCTCTCCACAACTTTCAATTTCTCCAAAAAAATGAAGATCTGCAAAGATTTCAAGAATATCCAATTAAGCAAAAGAAACAACAGTTAACATTTTTATCTCCCTCCACAACAACCACAATTAACAATATCACATTTTTTACTTATAAACATTAATTTGCTTCCAAGAAAAAAAAAAGTAAATATTTTTTTAAAGAAAGATAAACAACTCCGTGAAAGTTTGAGCCTTTTATACAAAGCTTTGATTTGGAAAGAAACCCAGAAAAAAAATTAAGAATAAATTTATGCTCAAACACAAAGAAAAGCAGATATATGCAGCAAGCATTCATGAAAGACTAACTATTATGGCATAAACCAAAACTGGCAAGAAGATAAAGCAAAAATATCTGCATGACATAAAATTAATACTAAAAGAATTCAACGAACTACAAAAATCAAGCAAATTTATAGCTCAAAATAGTGATATTATTGATTACAAAAGTAGGAAAAAAGAATCCACCTTGAAATGCTGTTGATTTTAAGACTTGAAAGGAGAATCTGAAGAATACCCAGGTGAGCTTGAATAGCTAATTAATTATAAATTGATGTGATCCAAATGGAAGAATGCGAACAGGAAGACAAAAGGGTCTTCAAACGAGAGATAAGGGGAGGGAGGGAGGGTCAAAGAAGCTCTTTTTTCTCTCTCTTGCAGAGATACTCTCTAACCTTTTCTCTCTTTCTCTGCCTAAACGTTGGAGACAGAGAAACAACTACCCTTTTGCCTTTTCTTGCTTTTCTATTAAAAAATATGCCGCCAACAAACCTTAGACCCACATTATGCCCGGGTAACAAAACACCAACTTAAACATAATATCTTGCTATATTTCTGAAAGAAAAAAAAAAAGCAACAGCTATTATATTTCTTGCTTTTCAAACACCCCCCTGTTTTTTTTCTATTCTGGGTTAGTTTTAAAGCAATTTTCTTAAGTTTTTTGAACAATGCATTTCCAGATAAATAAAACACTTTTGATTTTTTACCAGCTAAAATAGGCCACTTGTCCTTTTCGAAATCAAGAAGGAAAGAAGAAGAAGAAGAAGAAGCAATCCCTCTGGGTATATTAGGTTTCTATTTTCAGGTGTTGTATAAAAAAGAAAATCAGTATAATTCTTGGTTTTCAAAGGGCAGAGAAGCAAAAGTCATGGTATAATAATAAAAAAAGAAGGGCAGGTGAAAAGGAAAAGGAAACATACCAACTTGGATTTGAGAGGTGTTGGTTGGAGAGGTGAGGTGAGTGAAATTCTAAGCACATTTATGAACGGTTTTGACCATAAGTTAATCTCTATCATTGATTTTGATCCAAAGCAAAGCATTTCTTGCACATTACACAATGGGGCCTGACCTAATCATGTTTGAAATTTGATTATTGGTCAATTTATCCTGTGATCTAGTTTGGATTTCTATTCTTTGTATCAGGCTGTGCTGTTACTGTTCATATTCAATACCTGCATTGGAAAAGACCTTTTGGAGTTACCTTATTTTGTATTCTAATTTGGAGTGCTAGTTTTTACTTTTTAGTTCCTTTTTTAATTTTTTCTTTTTTAAAAATTTTTAGATGACCCTGTTTATGAAAAATAATTTTCTAAAAATTAGTTTCTAAACTTTTAAAAATTTGGTTAATAAAATATCCTTTCCGATAAAAGAAAAACTTTACTTGACTTTTTAAAAAATATTTTTTATTTATTTAAGTGGAAATATTTTTTTTTATAGAGGTGTAATAAATTCAAAAATATCTTATTATTTGTTAATTATATTAAATTTTGTCAATAATCTTTTAATTGCTATAAATTTTATTTTGAATTTTTTTTTAATTTTATCTCTTAAATTTTGATTAAATTTGATTTTTATACTAATTTTAACCCTTATTTTTTATTATTATTATTATTTTATCCCTTGAAAAATCTGATTAGTTATATTTAAATTATCAAAGAGGAGGAGAAAAAAACCCTAGAGTTCAAATTCATAGGTGGAGGAGGCAAATATGTGATCATGAGATTAGATTCAGATCCAGATCCATTAAAAACAATGAAAGGTCTTTCTTCGTGCAACATTATCCTCAATGATTTCAATTTACCGCAAGCTCCATCTGTATCTGTCTCTCTCGTAAAACTAAAAAAATGTCTGTCCAGTTGGCCATTCTTGGACTCTACCTGTAGGATCCATTTTAAATTATATTTACAAAAAAATAAGCTGAGAAAGTAAATTATACAGTCCAACATTAAGCATTCAATCAATTAGCTGTTCTTTTGGTTGGTTCTGCGATAGAGCTCACTGCTCACGCACCATACAAATATGATGGCAGCGAGAAAAAGGGCCTTGTTGTCCACTTCCTAGCTAGCAGGTGTGCCCAAGAACGGTCCCTATGTTGCTGTAATTCTCACTTTTCAGCTACAGATCGATCCATGTCTTCCTACTTTCCTTTTCACGGACCACTTTATTCTGCAAAATTTCCCAAGATCAATGGCATTTGTAGCTACTGGGAAGTGACTAGAGTTTAACACTTTAGCCAGTAGATGCCCTACGTGCTTCGAGAAAAACAGGAAAAAAGAGACCACAACTATGGCTTTTGGCCATACTCGAAAGCCTAAAGATGACTTGCCATTTTCCCTGAGTAAACGAATTGGGTATGATCAAATTTGATAATCTAATAGATGATGCTCCTGGTTTGGATTTCCTCCTCCTTTTTTTTCCTCCACTTGTCGACGAGCTGAGTTACAAGTCAATGAAACTGTATCAATCTGCACTCTGCAGAGATGGATCGATGCCTTGGCACTTGGCAGCCTCTATCAGAATTTCGCATCCTGTTTTTCTGCCAACGTACAGTGCAGGCTATCTTTAGAAGAAAGCACTGCTAGCCTACTAGCCAAGTAGCAGCTCCCAAATCATCAAGAAATTACTTGAGAAATCGAACCTGGGCCTTGTGTCTGGCTACTCAACTAGAATAATAATAACAGTATAAAATTGGGCTAACATGGGACAAAAACCAGGCCCAGTAAATTACCAAAGCCCAATTGATACAAACCGAAGCCACAACCCACAAAAGCTCCAAAGCTCAGCAGTCCTTGCCTGCTCAGACAATACAGCAGGGGGAGGTCACTTGACTTTGAAACCACTGTTTGAAAAACTTAGTGAGCATATTGATGAAGATAGGAAACTTGCTAATGCTACCTTTTTTTGTTAGCCATGCCAAAACAAAGACGGTTTCGAGAATAGAAAAATAGTAAAGTATAATGTGAAGCGGTTTTCTCTTTTTTCTTTTTGAAAATTGAATTGAATTGAATCCGTTCCCAGCAAGGAGTTGATTGAACCATGGTGGTAATCCGAATGGTATCAGGAAAACACAAAACTCATACAAGTCATCTATATATATATACACACCAAGTATAAATTATGAGTTCATATATTTTGCCCTAAAGTTCATATGGTATCAGGAAACACAAAACTCCTTCCCCAGCAGCACTCTTGTAGTTTTTTTTTATCTTGTCTATGTCTATGATCTCCTCCTTCCTTTGAGAATATATATTGCAAGATTCAAAGCCCCAATAATGGCCGTCACCAAGGAGGAGCTGGAGTTTCTTGAAACAAGAAAGCTGCTTAAAGAACAAATCCGAAAACGAAATTGTCCTCATCATCTCTCGAAGCTTTCAAATTCTGATCATCATAAAACTAAAACTTACGGATCATTCTTTGGCCCTTCTCAACCGAGTATCGCTCCGAGAGTTATTCAAGAAAGCAAAAGCAAGCTACAAACCCAGATTCCACAACATAGAGCAGTAAGTGCCGATATCCTTCTTTCTGCAATGGATAATCAGACCAAAGTCCAAAGGCTTCGACAGACAAGAGACTACTCTTTCCTGTTCTCTGACGACAATAATCTGACGCCACCAGTTTCTAGTGCCACTCCTACACAAGCATCAGTGCCTTCAATAAAGCACTATGCAGATGTGAAGCGGTTAAGAAAATTCAATGACCCTGAATTGAAGCCGAAACAGCCAGCCCTGGCATGTTCATTGAAGCCTCTCACAAACAAGGCGGTAATGGAGAAAATCCCATCACGTATGTCCTTGCAATATCAATGTACCGATAAAAGAAAGCCTATCATCAAAGCAGTTCATCCAACAAAGCAGTTCGCGGGTAGCAACGATAGCAAGGGACCACGAAGACCCAACGATGCAACATTGAATCCCAAACAGCCAGTGAAGCCACATGAGATGAAAAACAAGCGAGTACGCGACAATATTTCATCGCCGGCTGTCTCTAATTTGCAAGATCATCGTCCCAAGAAAAGAAGACTTTCAGATGAAGAAGATGACTGTGAAGGTGAAAAGGCTCTTCTCATAATCAGAAAAATGTTCAACACCAAAAGGTTTGCTGGTCGTGACGATAGAGATATAAAAATGGAGGCAAGCTTTGGAGACATAACGAAGGAAGAGAAAAGAAGTGAAAGGCTTGGCAGGAAAGAAGATCGAGAGCAACTCCGCCTATTAGAAGAAAACGCGAGGCGCCAGCGGATGAGGAAGCATAATCAAGGAACAAAATTTTTGATATAGATGGATCTTGATTTTGAATCTGTACCTTTTTCTTCTTGTAACATGTTATTTATTAGTTAAAACAGCTAGATAGGTAGCGTGCATTATATAGTAGAAGATATATCGAGTCAAAAAATTTCTAATATAAAAAAAATATCATCACGATGATAACCTAAGCTAATTAAGGTTAATTTAACTAGTATGTGATTTGAAATATAAGATTGAGATAAATTTGTATAAAAAAAATTATAAAGCTAAAGATCTAATAATCTAATATTAAATGATAAAAAAAATTATTTTAAAAAAAATAGCGTCGAAGAAAAAACCTCGGGTCAACCCAGGCTAATGTTTCCAACCAACCACTTATGATATGAGATCGGGATAAAAAAAAAATAGACTCTCAAAAGAAGAACCTAGAAAAAAATATTGAAGTTTAATAAAAAAAATATTGAAAAAAAAAAACTCGAGCTAACCTAGATTAACTTAGCAAACCTGCACTTGTGATAACTTCACAGAAAGAAAAACAAAAAAATGACAAAACTTGAGGGACAATAATCTAATGTCAAATAATAAAACTAAAAAAAAAATCTTTCAAAAAAAAGGTTAAGGAAAAAAACTGAGTCAACTTGGGTTAACTCGACTAACCCACCACCCGTAATATGAGATCAATATAAAAATAATTAGACTTTCAAAAGAAAAACCTACCAAAAAGACCAAAGCTAAATAAAAAAAAATGCTCAAAAATCACTAGCATAACCAGGGTTAACTTTACTAATTCATATTTAGAATAACCCCACGTAAAAAAAAAGCAAAAAAAATCACAAAGCTCAATGGTTAATAATATAATGTCAAAGGATGAAATTACAAAAAAAAAAAAAAACTCGAATCGATTCGAGTTAAATCGACTAACCTATTACTTGGAATATGAGATTAGGATAACCCAACAAAAAAAATGAAAAAAAATAACGAAGTTCAAGGTCCAATAACCAAAATGTTAAATGATCAATTTAAAAGAGAAAAAATCAATTTATAATAAAAGGACAAAAAAGAACTCAATTTGGTCCTGGATTATCAGATTGGGATTACCTTGTAGAAAGACGGACATTAAAACATAACAAAGTAAAATTTTCAATTATAAAATAATTTAAAATCTAAATAATGCAAACAAATCTAGTATAAAAACTAAATGAAAAAAAATAATTAGAGATAAAATTAAAAAAACAATTTAAGAAAATGATAAGAAAATAGTAATCAAAAGAACGAGGACCCAAATTAGACTAAAAAACTAAATAAAATAAGAAATTGAGGGAAAATTGAAAAAAAAAAGATTAAAAAAAAAACCAATCAAAAGAAAGAGAACTAAAATTAGATAAAAATAAATACAATAAAATGATCAGGGATGAAATTAGAAAAATAATAAATCAAGAAAATGATAAAACATAAAAAAAATCAAAAGAATAAAGACAATATTGAATACAAAAATAAAATAAAATAAAATAAAACTCACATGAATGAAATTGAAAAAAATCTAAAATTAAAAATGCATCAAAAGCAAAACTAATAGTAATCAAGAGAATGAGGGTCAAAATCGATTGAAGAACACAATTGTTTTTTGGATGGGCTGGTGCGAATTTCTAGGCTAGGAGAAAGAAAAGAGAGAGGAAAAAAAAGGTCCGCTGAAGGCCACCCGTGTCTCTGTCATAAGCACACGCCACATCACCAGAAAAAGAATGATGTGTTGCTCCTAACACCGTCCTGGATTGTGGAATTTGATAATCAGATGGCCCAGCATGTGCCTTTTGAATGGCACAGGAACCATCATGCGTTGCACATGCCAGTGCCTTTTTTTTAATAATATTTAACCTTTTAAAATGTCTAAATAGTCCCTAGATCAACCTAAAAATAACAAAAAAAAAAGAGTAAAAACCAAAATACCCTTGAAACCATGAGTATAATTTTTTATTATTATTTTAAGGGTAATATCGTAACTTCACTGTTAAAAAATTGAAAATACAAAAAAGCCTCATTGAGCAAGTTTAATGGTTGTTTGTTCAAAAAGGTATAATCGTGGTTTTACCATGCAAATACTAAAAAGACAAAAAAGCCCTTGAACTGAAGATATATATAATTTTTGTTTTTAAAGGCAACAAAGTAATTTAACTATGAAAAAAAAAAGTATGTTGACCAATTTGTCTGAACCAATCTTGTAATGCCCAATGTATCCCTTGGAAAAGACGATTCTACCTCGACTAGTTAGGCTTTTGGTTTGTGTGAAGAAAGGGACAATTCACTTTGGTAATCCATAATGAATTGTCTTAGAAGCTATAGTCAGATCTCTTTTAGTTTTTTGTTTTTTATATATAATAAAATGTTGTTGTTTATCCTTTTTTTTTTCAAAACCAAATCATATGTATTTGTAAACGTAACCAATGAAGTACACACACATAAAGGACAACAAAACAACATAATCCAAAGTCAAGTTGTATGATTTTTCATGTATGAGCACACCCAAATCTATAACACATCTTTAGTAATGACATGTATATTGGAATTGATGTATTTTTTTGAACCTTTAACCCATTCTTGCTTGATGTAACAAAAAAAATTCTCCTCTTGTTTATCACATGTATTCAGATATGAGGTTATTTGGTATTTGGATGGTGATTAATCACATATTTGGATCAATATTCCCTTCTCTAAAGCTTAAAAAATGTATAGTTAGTGATAGAAGTCCTAGCACCAGTAAAAACAATCCTTTTTTGTAGGAATTTAGGAACTATTCAATAATAAAGTTAGTGACTTTAAATAAAGAATTGTAATAAATAAATAAAAAGAGCTTTAAATTCTAAAAAAAAAGATATTTGTTCTTATTTTGGTATAACAAATGCTCTAGGAATTAAAGTATGAATGTCTCGAGAAAAGAAATTGTGATCTCTATATCTGGATGATTCAAGGAATATTTATAATCCCTGAACTTTGTCATTTTGATGGAGTGGAAGAGTTGAAGAGTCATTTTCTTCTAATGATATTAATGAGAAATAAAAATCTCTTACACATCATTAATAAGGGATGCATATTCATTACACGTCATTAATAAGATGAAAATGTGATATGACTTTGGGAGACCATTTATACACCTATAATATAGAAAGATGATTATTCCTTATATGAATATTTCATGCTAGAAGTTATAAGAATGAATAAACGAAGCTTTATAACTTTAACATGGGTTTATAACAACTCTCGGACCAATTAGGCTTCACACGTAGCCAAGCCCAAGAGAGGTGGGTCTAGCAGCTTGCTAGACCCAAGTTTACTCGGGCACAACATCTGGCCGAATCCAAATATGTTGGGTTTGGTAGCTCATCAGACCTACACTTACTCAGCCTCAGCGCGTGGCCAAACCCAAGTATGTTTGGTCTAGTAGCTTTCCAAATCCAAACTTACCTAGTCTCAACTCGTGATCGAATCCAAGTTTGTTATATCTGACAAGTTGCTAGGTCTATGTTTATTTGGGCTCAGTGCATAGTTGAACTCAAGTTTGTTGGGTCTGGTAGGTCGTCAGGTCTATGTTTATTTAGGCTCAACTCATGGCCAAACTCAAGTATGTTGGGTCTGGTAGGTCGCCAGATTCAAGTTTATTTAGAATCAAAACATGATCGAACCCAAGTATGTTGACTTGTCGGTGGATTGCCTTCTTATTATTGGTTCTTTTTAGAATAGCTTTTAGGCTTTTTCAATGAGCTTCAAAAATACTGATTCATCAGCAATGTTTCTACTGAACAACAAATAATACAGGCTGATCTTTAAAAAGAATGGAGAGAAGTGGAGTGCCCTGTTTTTTCTCAATATTATCCTGTTGGCTCATAAATTTTCTTAACATGATAAGCAGAAAAACCGCACTTCTCTTTACATTTTCTGAAAAGTTGAAACATTTCAAGCCAAAACTTGACTAAAAGCATATCTGATAGATTCATATCCAAAAGAGGTTGAAAATAAGTTCTTTTAGAATTGAATATTTGCTCCTCTGTTTTGCTTCTTAATTATTGCCACCTCCAGAGCTTTGTATAAGAACTTCAGACATTAATGGCAGCAGCTGCAAAATAGCTTCTTTGGGAGGTTTTCTTTCCATTGTAGTAGCAGTGATTGCTTGAATTGTTTCAGGTTCTGGTTTGGGTAGTGGTCCGTCTACGGATGGTTGTAGCACTGTAAGGAAGAATATGTTGTAGAAAATTGTGAAAAGAAAGAGAGCTGCAGCTGTATATACCAGGACAGACCCTGAAACTTCCGGCACTTCTTCTGTCATTTCATCTCTTGTAAGTTTCACGTCAGAAGCTGAAATCAGGTTGAAGAAAACATGTTTCAGCGTAGACGGTATTATCAGACCATTAGGCATTGCCTTCTGATCATATTCATAATCACTCACCCCTAATGCTCGTAATTGGTAGCTTGAATGTTAATACTGATTAATTTGTTGAAGGAAATTCAGAAATTTTATTTATTTGATCAGTGATTACAGATAAAATATCTTGTTAATTAGCACCCATGTGAATATCATCAAGAGAGCAAAACTATACTGCCCTGGAATTCATTGTTTGCAAGTTAGACTAGCCTGTAGCTAGTTTTCCTCTTAAACGCAATGAATGTCAGTATTTGCTTATTTACTGGAATCTATCCATCTCTGATTATCTACTCGTGAGGACAACTTTCCAGAGAATTGACAAATTCAACACCAAAAAATATATATATATATCCAGATTTGTCAAGAAATGTTTGCGCAACTTGATGAAATACTACGATTTTCAAAAAAGACAAAAAAAAAATGCTGATAGGTAATGTGACATTTTGGAACTGCTTGATAATATGATATTTTGGACCAAATAACACAGGCAGCCAAAATTCCATTAAGGAAGTTCAAATTCTTCTTCGAACAAATTGATTGAAATTTAAACTTAAACTGATTGCAGCTTATCAAATTGTTTATTTATACCTGGGATATCAGAGCATAAACTGTCATTGCAGTTATAGAAAGAGAGAGGTACCTCTTATCTTTGGAGAGCTGATTTGTTTCTCAGAGAAGGCTTGGAGCTGCTGGTCAAGTTTTTGAAGGGCTTCTTTGGCCTTATCTGAGTCTATCTCATATTTTTCCGAGTCTTTCTCTACTGCGTGGACAATAAAAGAAGGTACCAAACAAGATTGGTCTTTGCTTGTTCTCTTGAAGCCATGACCATATACAGGTGCTAGCCACAGAGAAACGACTGGTGTAGTCTTCTTGTTAGTGAGCCAAGAGAGTCGAGGAAGTGGTGATTGCTGCCTAATATTGCAGAGGGAGAGACAGCAGAAAGAAAGCATCTGAACGTACAAGAAAATGAAACCAGAGCCACTTCATCAACAGCTAACGATAAGGAGTTGGCTAGAGTGCAAGCATGGTGTATGGCAATTGAAGCTGGGGGTAATCTGAGCTCAGCTGTTCAGGATAGGATTTGGTTATTCCATTTTTTGGCTAGATGATAAGCGAGGAGCTGATTTCTTTGGGACATAAGGCAGGCCTGGGCTTGCCAATTGGGCTTTCATCATCCGATAAATCATTGGGTGAGTCTTGTGCTCTAAAAACTAACAAATGGGCTTAACCTTGTTCTATTCAAATCTTTTCCCCCCTCACATGTTTCCACCAAGTATAGATTAATCTTATTTGTTTTGTTTTTAACATATTAAAATAATATTTTTAAAAAAATATTTTTAACATCAAAATGTTAAAAATAGTGGTGATGGTTACTTTTTCAAAGTATTTTTCACTCGAAAATGCATCAAAATAATATATTTTATATTTTTCAAAAAAAAATTCTGACATCAACATATCAATACAATCAAAAAAATTATTTTTTTGTCCAACGATGTTTAGGCAGTGTTCTCAAACGCTACTTAAGCCCATTACAATAAAGGATTGTTTGTTTTTGTGATTATCTTATATAGAAAATGTTATACTTTGATCTTATTATATGTTATCTTGATCGAGGTAATGCAATTATAGATATTGGGTATAACATGAACTATATGAAGGTACTTGAGTGATTAAGAAAGGATTCATCATCCTATGTAAATTAGAAAAAATATCTCACCTGTTCACAAATAGTATTGATTGAGAACTTGTTGACCAAGATGAAATTAGATTTAAAAGAGTTTTAAATCTTATTCAAACAATTAATGACTATTAGAGAGAAAACATGATTTAACATGGTAAATATACTACATACTTTACTGTTAAAGAAAAATATTATTGATGAAAGGATATTAATTACATTGAGAAACCGGTCACTAGAATGTTAATTCAAACCACTAATGATTTTTCTAATATTTGGGGGATCATAACACGTTTTTAAATAATGTATTTGATTTTCAAATATAAATTAATCAATTATTGAATTGATAATAAATTAAATTATTTAATTTATTTAATTTTATTTAATTGAAATTATACTTTATATTTGAGCTAATATATTATGAACCTAATGAGTCATACACATTAAAAATTATTAGTCAAAAATTAAATTGGTATGATTTAATTAAGTAGTTGATTAAAATATATTTTAGAAATTAAGAACTAAAATATAAAAAGTACATGGATTATATTTTCATACCTAGAAAAATCAAGTAAGGACTTGATTGAGTTAATTCTAAAATTGTCCTTAATTAATATATAAATATTATTAAGTAGCAAATTAATATTTTTTAATTTATAAAGTTTTTCATATTCCTTTATAAAATAATAAATTATACCTCTTATTATGAGCGGGTTATCCGTTAAATAGAAAAACTATGCAAACACAAATATAGTTACTGTTTCGGCTATATCTGACTAGATTATTTGAATCTGTCTAGAATTTAGTATTTTGGCCAGCATTTGGCAGAAATTTAAAAAAAAATACATCCCCAACAACAACAATTACAACAATGGGTTGTTGTTGTGGCCTTCACCCCAGTAATATCAGGCGCTGCTAGAAGCCCAGTGTGAGGCAACTCCTTACTTTAATGCGCTTAGGTAGAATTTGGGAGTGCTATTCAATTTTTTTAAAAAATATTTTTAAAATTAAAATATAAACACGTTTTAAGTAGCATTCAGTATAGCAAAAACAATTGCTTTTCAATGTATTTTTCACTCAGAAATATATTAAAATATTATTATTTTTTAATTTTTTTTCTAACATCAACATATTAAAAAGATTAAAAAATACAAAAAATTAATTTTAAATATAAAAAATTATTTGTTTGTTAGGTAGCATTCCCAAACGCTAAATAAGTCCATTACAATAATGAGTTGTTTGTTTTTAGGTTGAAATCGTATTTTATGACTTTTTAAAATTTAATTTTGCTTGAAATTATTTTATCTATATATATATATTTAAATTATTTTAATGTGTTTATATTAAAAATAATTTTTAAAAAATAAAAAAATATATTATTTTTTTATATTTTAAAATAAAAAACATTTTATAAAATAAATCCTAGAATCCAAACAAATCTAAAACGAATAAAATATCTACAATATCACAGAATTTTTCTTTTGAGAGGACATGTCACTCAGACTTTTTTACATAATAATAAAATAAACTTCTCAAACCATTGAATTTGCAACTTCGTTGAGTAAGTAGAAAGAAAGGACTCTTTTTGTGGTTCCGAACTTGATTATGATGACGTGGCGTAGTTCAACTGGGTTAGGTTTGAAAAGAAAGACAGAAACATGACGAAAGCCAAGTAAATAAAAAAATAAAAAATAAATACAGAGAGAGACAGAGCCGACAATAAATAAAACAGAAAAAGAAAACACAAACGTAAAAGCACACAAAGATGAAGAAATCAGGAGGGGCAGCAGACAAGAAAAGGGTTCGAAGATCATCAGGAGCTGTACCAAATGGCACCAGAGATCTAAACTCTGATACCCCTCCTAGGGTTTGTCTTCTCTTTCTCTCTGATCTTGGTTCCCTTTGTTTTCTTTTCTTTTAAATGAAGTTATTATCTTTATGTTACAATTCATGTAATTGAAACTAGCGTTGCAATTGTAGAGTTTTCTTGTGCTTGTTTAAAGACATATGCGAAAAATTTGACTTTTTTTCCTTCAATATTCATGTGTGTTTAGGGAATATGAATAAGGTGTTTTCTTGTAAAATGGGACCTGAAAGATGCAAACTTTGGTAAGGGCCTGATACTTTTGTCTGTGTTTTTCCTTCCCTGGAAACCCATGCCAAGAAACGAATTTATGGTCTTTAAAGTTTCATTTTGGTTGTCAAAACAAAAGGGGAAGTTAAGTTAGTCCTGTGAGAAAACAACCCATTGTACAATTTTTCAGTAATTTCATTTTGTTTGGCAAAATAAACGGGGAAGTTAAATTGTTAGTCCTGTGAGAAAATAACCCATTGTACAAATTTTCAGTCACATTGTAGTACCTGATTGAGGAAATCGTAGTGTTTTCATTGGTATACATTAGTGATCATTGTTTGAATTCTTAAAAAAAATTTAAATGTTTTTATCTTTCTCCATCATTGTACTACATTTCTAGGAATTTCCATGTGCTGTACTCTCATGATCCTGAGCCTTGACAGTGTTTAGTGGCATTTAAGTTCTTGCAAAAACCTTATGTTAAAAACCGTAGCTAGCTTGTTAAAACTTCCATGAACTGTTTTCTCAAGGAATTTGCTTTTAATGTATATCAACCTTTTAAAATCTGTGAAAAGGTTGCATGTGTTGTTCACTTGTACATTTTAAGTTCATGTAAAATGGTGGTTTATGCTTTTTAAGTCATTGCTTGACATTCATCCATATTTGGTGAATGGTTGGTGTGACTAACTTTGGGCCAATCATTTTTATGCGTAATAATGGTTCTCAATTTGATTCCTTTTCTAATGTTTTCTGACTTCTATGGTTGTTTCTCTCTTCAGAAACAAGCTGCAAAAAAAGATGTGTTTCAGTTGTTTGCCGAGAAGGTAAGAGATCACAAGGGTTTGGTTTCTCGTTGGGCTGTCTTACAAGAGACACGTGTTGAATATTTTAGAGGAAAGGATTTTGTAAGCTTTCTGAAAAATCATCCAGAGATTAAAGATATATTAGAGTCAAATAAGAATTTAGAGGTTGAAGAAATTGTTGATTCTTTATTAAGTAAGAACCTTTTAGTGCGTTGTGATCGTGTGGTGAAAACTGTTCGTCCTGGGAAGAAAAAGCTGTCTACCTGGCCAGCACATCTAGAGATCTTTCCTGTAAGTTGTTTCCTTTTTTGCATTTGGATGTTTAATATGAAAAGTGATATTTTAATTGATTGTCTAACCTACTTGAATTTCTGACTTCACTATGCAAATTGTCAATTATCATATATTTAACGTATCCTTTTTTATTATGAAATGTTAATGCTAACTACTATTTTCTATATGATTGGGGTAATTGACTTCTTAGAGACCAGGACTTGTATGAATTCTCTTGATCATATATTACTCTCTTTTGCATTTTGTAAGTCTGTTGTGTCAATGATATGTTGCCCCTTGCATTCTTCCAAGAATGGATGTGCTTTGTGCTTGTATTATCTTGCCCCAACACATTCTGCATCTCTGTATCATTTATGTCAGAATGTTATTTACTTTCTGTGGTCAGACCAGGCCTTCATATCCTTTCAATAACAGGACAAATTTGAGTTCCAGGGATGAATATGGTAAGTCGCTAGATTGTGCTTACTAAGACGTTGAGTCTATGTGGAAAAGCTAAAAGAAGTTGGAATGGGAATTATAATTAGAAGAATAGAGAAATTAGAGAACCAGTCACCCTTGCATCTCTATCCATGTCAGTTGGATGTTCTTTTTTCTTTTTTTGTAGTCAAAGAAATTAAGATCCTTGTTTTATATTGCCTCTGAAGCTCAATTTATTAACATTATTTTGTCCTTTGCAGGATCAAGTGTTTTCAGAAAATGATTCCTTTTTTGCGTGGACGTTCGTAAAACAGAGGCCGTTATGGCAGACACTCCTCTCACTTTCTTGGCCTGTGCTGACTCTTGCAATTTGCCTGTTTCCTATATACCCACATGGGTGCAAGCTATTAATCCTCTACTCTTGTGCTGGACTTCTTTTGCTTATTTTCTCACTTCTTTCATGTAAGTACTCCTGGGCTCATTTTTTATTGCTTCATATTTTTTTTACTGCATTATCAAACCCTAGTTTAGAGTTGCCTGATTATGTTTGCTAAATCAGTATCATCACGCATGGAACAACATTTGACCAAATTTTTATGAAGTTTATTGATTGAAAATCTATATTTCTCTCGCAAGCTTCTTATAATTTTCATATTTGAAAACCAGAACCTGCCACTTATGTTGAACTCCATTTTGTGTTTCTTTGTTTTGTTGTTTTTCTACCTCAAATTTCCTCTGTGAGAGAAATTATTGTACTGATGTTATGAGAGAAATATTGTTATCAAGCCCAGAGAAACTTGTCAGCTATGGGTGTAAATGCATACATGGACATTCTTATTTATTTGTTATAGTTATTAGTATCTGGAGTTAATGTAAAGAGATACCCCTTTGTGTGCTAGTTTCAGGACATGTGGGAGTACTTTTATTTTTGGGGATCAGTAGATACTTATAGAAACATGGTTTCCTAGCACTCTATTATCGTGAAAAGGCCATCATCCTAATGCTCTTTTAATTGCTATTTTCCCTCCTTTTTTTGCAAAATTAACAATATAACATTTTAAACTTTACGATTGATGGGAGATATGATTTGCAGACAGTATTTTTGGCCACATTAACAGATACAGCAGTTGTTGGGGATGGTACAGAGGCCTTCATGTGTGTATTTATTAGGCATTTCTTTCTGTTGATAATTCTCCTCTACTACAGTCTATTTGCCATTTGGCTTTGGTTCTTTTCTGCTCTTTGAAGTTGTGGTTTTACCTGGCTGCAAGGGGCATGGTGTGTTTTGTTGGCAGTGGATCTTTTTTTTGTGTGTGTTGGGGGGGTTGCCTGCTTGCCAATTACTGTCTCTATTCTGGGTAACACTTGTTAATGAGAGTGGGTCTATGGTGCATAGCCATGGTCCAGTTCAAGAGCTAACTCACTCATACAAAATCTATGAAAAAATGTGATCTTTTTAGCCAATACTCATAACCTCTTATGCTTTTGTTTTATTCTGTTTTCCTTTAACTTCTAAATTTGTTTTAACACGTTTGGTTTCTCTGAGGCCTAAGAATTTACTTGGGATGAATTCTAAAATAAGTTGTTTATGAACAAATCCCTTCTCGGTCTATAGCAGTCAATTCCACTGCCTTGTCTTTCATCCAGTTCAAATTGAATTATTTAAGAACTAGTGTTCATTCTGATTTCCATAACATATAACTGCATTCTCAATTTAGATTATTATGCATAACTAGGCTAGAGGAGATGAGTGATGAAGAGCATGTGGCTCAAAATAACAACAGAAAGAGGCCAAAGATAACATTCCCCCTTCAACTTGGTTTATTTTATGAATAATGAGCTCAATATTTAATGATGTTTAGAATAATCCACAATGATTACACTTGTATGAGACTTGTGCAATGATGGTGGAAGCTTGAAAGTGATGGTGGGTTCTGGCAGACAGACAATCACATGGAAATATGGGTTTTAGAGAAGAAGGATGGACTTGAGTGGTGGTGTTTGCATTTAGGAACCAGTTCCCCAATTCAGTTGCAAAATGGATTGTTGTTGATGTTTTTGTGAATGACATTTATTGTCATAAAGCTCCTTATCTATGATATGACCAAATTGTTTTTGTGAGGCAATTAATAGTGGCATCATTGACCTTTTGAGATTGGAATGTAAGGTTTGGATGCTCCTGTTTCTTATAAACCTCTAGAAGGTGTGCTTTTGTTTTCTAGTGGAATTTGGGGCTTCTGAGTTTGTTGGGACATCAGGAATGGTTTTCTTTTGATGTCACCTTTGCAGATCATTGTGGAATTTTCCATAACTAAACACGTCATGGAATTTTCATTATCATCAAATCAGCTTCAGTAGTCTTAAATGACATTCATCCATATTAATTAATCTTTTCAAGAAGGCAATCATGCTTGTTCAAGCCAGCTTCCATATCTGATATATTTGATTTAGTGCTCTGTAACTGGTATGTGAGAAACCACTGGCATGATGATCTTTCTCACTGAGGTGGTAATCAGAATGGGAATGAAGGCAAACAATTTCCACCTAAAGTTTCTGTAATTGCTGCAGTTTTCTGGTGCTGCAGTAATTTTCTAGAGTCCTAAATTCTGTATGTGGATGGTTTTTCATTCTTTATACTAGTCTCGTGAGTCTACATTATGGTTTTTATTTTACCATTATTCTCATTATATTTGACAGTGATAACTAGTGCTGAATTATTCCTTCAACTGCCTTTAGGGGATATTAAGGTTCTCTGTTCATTTTGCAGTGAGAGCAACAATATTCGGTGCTTTATACATCATTCTTGGAAAGCGTGTTTGGTTATTCCCTAACATCCTTGCTGAAGAAGCTACCTTGGGAGAATTATTCCGTTTATGGCCAAACAAGGATGAGGAGGAGAGGCCCAAGTGGACAACGAGGCTTTTCTATGCATTACTAGCTGTGCTCGTTATATTACTGCTGAGGCACCATGCTCCCGATGAAGCTGCCAGAGCAAGGTGAGTAAGCCTGTTGCTAAATTTAGTAGACTGAAAAAAACTGTCTTTCCCATTTTGCCCTAAATATGGTTACTCAAGGAACAAAGATGATTGTGGAAAACTTGAATTACAGCGAAATGTTTTCACTATCTTTTACATGTCTGTTTTACTTGTTTCCAAGCTAAGACTGCAGAATCAAGTGGTCCGTGTATTTTTTTCTAGAACTATCAAGTTGCCGTCTTGCTTTGTCGGTGTAGGGTATGCTATTCTTTAGGGGGTATAATATAATTTCACTTAGTGCCTTGATTGGGAACTTCTTGATGGCATTCTCATAAAAAAATTGCAACGATGAACCCTCTTAAATATTTGTTTCCATGCTTGAGTCTGAAGTGTAATCTATGTCCTGCAGGTATCAGAAGCGGATGTCCAACATAATTGACGATGTTCTTGAGTGGTCTCCAAGTTTGGCGCTGTCTGGAATGATGGAGAAGCAGCCAACTTTGGTGAATGCCACAGAACCCAACGATTTTACAGATTCTGGTCAAACAGACTCGGAGAAGGTGCCTCCAGCAGGTGATGAAGGTGGAGAAACCATCTTGGAACAACACGAGGATGAAGAAATCAAAAACATAGAGGATGCCGCTGATCAACATCAGCATCAAGATCATATATGACAGTAGATCAGGCCATAGCAAGCAGAAGACAGATATACTACCTTCTTTGGATTCCATCTTAAATTTCAAGTGTAAAACTGTGTAATCAAACAGTGAAATAAAATAGTTTTTGATCGTTCCCTCATTAATAGTGAGAATAGATTAGGGAATTTCTGTAATGAAGAGCCCTTTTACTATATCATATTGGCTATGCTTTATGCTTGCGCCAAGAGTGCCGGGCCCTTTTTTCAGACGGGTAAAATAGATTCGTGTTACTTCAAGTTTTAAAATTAGTTATATTTGCTCTTCTAGATCAATTTTGAGAAACTGACTAATAGTTTTAATTTTGTGAGATCGAGTGTTTTATTTGAGCCATGTGATTAGAGAAAATAAATAACCAAAAACTCAAAAAGAGAGTAGTGGAGAGATGAAATCTTCAACTGATTTTTCTCAGAAGTTTATTTTTGAAGCATTTTCGTGTTCTGGGAATTTTAGGTTTCTAAAATAAAATTTAATTTTCATCTTGGTTCTTGTTTTAATTCTCTTATTAAATCTGGTTCTCGTTCTTTTTCTTCCTACATCAATCTTATCAATCCACGCGGCATAATTAAAATAGTTGATTTCTTGAAGTAAACATCGCTGATAGTGACAGATTTGGATGGAAGGAAGACGCATAACCATTAATCAAAATGCAATGCCAACTGTCGGGAATTGACGTGCGCAGACAGGGATTTCAAGGCGGAAGATTTCGACTTCAGATTGTGGTTGGAGAAATCATGCGCATAGTAAAAGAATTGCAAAACCTCAATCAAATGAAATAACCAGTGCTACATTGAATTGCAAGTGATCGAACAAGACAGTTTCAATTTTCAAAGTTAAACTAAAGAGCTGATAAGACTAAAACCTATCCAGACTACTTCTAGTTGAGTTTCCTTGACAGTTGTGTGTACACAGGAAAAAGAAAAAAAGTGAGAGAACGAGAATAATGATGCAAGCAACCCGTTGGCCGACAAACGAAGCCAACCACGGATTCGCCATCTCTTCCCTCTGTTCAAGCCACAAGCAAGAAGATGAAAAAAGCCAAGAATGATTTGCCGCCTGGCAATATATTGTCAGGTGCGTGGTTGCCAGATAAGGGAAGGATTCAAGTTTCTCTACTTGTGTGAATCAACCCTCCAGTCCTGGCATCCACTTAGCATGCACGGTTCACTGGTGGGCAGAAGACGTTTTGGCCTGCTTCCTCAGCTGCCGGCCTGGATGATCTTCATCCTCGTTTTCACGTGAACGGTCTCCGTCCTTGTTTTCACCCAAGTACAGGCCATATGTAGAGGATTGCAAGCCATGGTGGTTCTGATAATGGCCATCTCTATTTGCATACCCATAAGCTTCAAAAGTGTCATGCACTTGGGACGCCCTTGCTTCTTTTTGACCATCAGAGGATTTCAAAGTTTCAACAGAGTCAGAGGAGAATGGTTCAGAACCTGATGAACTCCCTGACTGAGATGCACGAAGTGGACCAGAACCATTGAGCTTTCTTTCAGATGTGTTCTTGGAAGCATCATCACCACTTTTCTTCGCAAAACGTCCTCCAGAGCTCCTTTCCCTTCTAATAGCATGCTGGTGCCGAGATTCATGAAGATATGGCTGAAGAGTGTGTGTGTGTGTGTGTGTAGAGAGAGAGAGTATCACCAGTTTGCCAACCAAAATGTTAAATATCAAACAATACAGAAGCTAGCAAATATCTCATTATCTAATCCAGAAAACACCATTCCAGGATTTCTATAGGATCATATACCAAAGAAGAGTAAAATCTCATCCACTTAGCAAGAAGCTTGCTTGTATGGTCACTACCAATTACATGAATTAGTATGACATATCAGATTCTTACAGTTCTTGGTCAACATTAAAAATAACTTGAAGCCCCCTCAGGACAATTCTTAAAAACTCAAATGATTGCTGGAACATTATCATGATGCCTAACTTGATGTTACTAAAGAGAGGAGTTTTACATAGACCTTGTTAACTAAATGATACAAAATGCAAGCTAAATAATTGCTTGAGACTCAATACAGAAGCAATAAACAAGAGGAAGTTAATTAGTACATCTGCATTATGTGTGCAATATAAAATATCAGCATATCATCTCACAGTGGAAGACAATCTGAAGAAAAAAATGAGACAGAATATCCCAACTTGGCTATTTGAATGTACCTTTCTAGATTTTATCAGCTTCTTCTCAACCTCAGCTTTTGCACGTTGCTGTCTTCGCCTAATAATCCCCGGGTATTGTTTGGCATTCACATAAACCGGTTCCTGAGCCACCTCAAGGGGCAAGAGCATTCTGGCATGTGGCATTCCAACAAAATGAGGGTAACCCTGACCATTGAATGATTATATCTGTTCAGACAGATGTCTATAACAGTCCAAGTTCTGAACACATGGAACAAATTAAGAAGAAGAAAAAATTAAAACACAGCTATTGATTTCTGTTTGTAGGCAGCAAGTGGTAAGCATATTGGATAAATATCCCAACAGATTCCCAGGGAGCACAGCTTCCTCCTTACTGTAGGCAGATAAGGAGCATGTCATAATTATGGTTTATTAACGTCTCGTTCTGGTAAGTATCTAGAATTGAGTGACAAATTTGCTTTTTTCCCCCCTTCTTTAGAACATAAAATGTATGCCAACAGCAAAACTTTGTCGATTAGGCAAAAAAGTCGATCCATCCTCACCCACTTCCTATCAAGAAAGAAAATACATTTACAACTTCCCAGAAACAAGCAATCTGGTAGAACAAGTTGCCCTTCCAAGACTTTAATATGAATTGAAAGCATTCCCTTTTCTTATAGATAATAGTAAAAGCCAAACCACTGGAATAGGTCATGTTAAACTTTTCCCCTTTTGTTAACTTTTAATAATATATTCAATGTTGACAAAATGAAAAATAAAAAAGTAAGGACAGGTCAGGCCACAGCCTCCAAATCAAAAGAACTAAAATCTAATCAGCTGCTCAAAGAAGCAGACATTGGAAAGGATATGTGCAGAGCTATGCTTGATCCTTTGAATTTTCGAGGACACACAGAGTGCACCGTCAAAGAATCTTTTGGCCTTTATTTTTTGCATTCCAAACACAATAAAACTCACATCTCTCCTTTTCATCTAAATAAGATTTATAAATTAAAACTTCTTTTTCTGACAAGGACATGATTACTCTAGAACAATCAGAAAGATCAAAATTTTCCAAAACCAATGGAGATACGAAAACTGTAATTGAGCTAAATGAATTCATAATTCTTTCATTAATGGAAAGTTTATGATGTAAGATCTCTATACGATTTTGACTCGCAAAGAAAATTACCATTTTTCCAAGAACCTATGGATAAAAGTCTTGGACTTCTAGTAATGAATAAACAGAGAATATTGTCAGCATACAAATCCAAATATCATTCCACAAAGTATCAAGATATGACTGCAGGGGTATGGGAACAAAGTGTTAAGCTTACATACCAGAGGCTGATGTCCATAAGCCATCATTCCGCTGTAATACGCATCCTGGTATGGATTCGATGCACATGCCTGCAGAAAAATAGAAATCCCTTCCAATGCTATGTAAGGATGATTTCATCAAATATACAGTGTCTACTTTCTACATATGAATCAGTCAGCACAACAAGCTCAAAAAACAATAAACTTTTCATATGGAAGGAACAAGAACTCACAATAGAGTGACTAACAAGCTCAAACTGTGGAGACTGGGAGAGGCCATCATGCGTTCTAGTCATACTTGACACAACACTCTGAAGATTTTGGTAATGTAAACCATTCCCTGTTAGAATTAAGGAAAAAATGTCTGAGTAGCATTGAACCAAGATGCCGCATCTTTCCAAGCAAAAGAGAAGAAACATTGCATTGACAAAACATGGCCCAATTATTATTATTTGTCTAAGAGCATAGTACCTGTGGCCTATGCTACATATGTTTAAGTCATGTTTAGTATCCGTAGAAATAGATTGCACCTGATCCAGTTATATAGTTGATTCAGACACATTGGAGAACAGAAGGTATTCATCTACCATATTGAAAGAAAAACAATTTCAGAAAATGAGAAGGTCAAAATTAGTAAATTTAAAGTGAAAAGAGCTGGCCACAAAACCAAACAAAAAAAAAGAGCTGAAATATGTAGGAACCAAGTATTTCCTAAAGGGTTAGGCAAAGAGTTGATGCAATAGAAAATATTCCTTCTATGCATTTTCTGCAACAAAATAGTTAGCAGCACCTAATTGAGACGATGCAGTGGCTTGGGAATCTTTGTTAGCATCAGCATCTTCCTCGTTCAATCTACCACTCGACAGAGACTGATCATCATTTGATTCTGAACCATTATGTCCTTCTGGTGTGGTTAAGTTGGATGCATTTCCCCCAGTCATGGCAGGAGGTATGGAACTATAACCGATATTGCGCCACCAGGGTTCAGAGTTAACGGTGTATTCAATGTCCTTCAGATCAGCATCTAGACCATTTGTGTTCTCAGGCTTTGACCGCATGCCTTCAAAAAATTAGTTTATTAGTTCTCGATCTCGATTTCCTGCCCAGGAACAGGAAGAATGTAGCGGTAACAAGTGAGATTGACATAGTAAACGTGCTAGAGGAAACAGAACTTGGTATAAAAAAGAAACAGAAAAAACAAGCATATTTTTCGAGTGTGCTGGAGAATAAATACTGTGCAGATCATGTCCCAAAGGCTAGCTTCTGTTCATTCTACAAAGTAAAACATTCACTGTCTAGTGTCGATCTAATAGCACGAGGAGAGAAAAATAGAGTGGTGGTTTGCTACCAGATTACGAATAAAGCTTTCCCTCAAAACGGATGAAGCAGAAACAATTAATTACATGAACATGACGAGCTTATGTCACCAAACTGAAAACACAGAATCATTTCAACAATTCCGCAGATTCAAATTATGCCACAGTGATATTAATTCATGAGAGAGGCAGCAGCCATGAGCCAAAAAAAAAAAAAAACCATGGAGGCAGCAGACTGATAATGTGGAAATCTTCTTTGTTTCTCGACATGTCCACTAATTTAATCACATCAAACTCTCTTGGATTAATCAGAAATCAATTAATCAAGTTCGTCAAAACCTCCACGTAGCCAAAAAATACTACAAACTTTAGTTCTGCCAAATTTCTCAATTTCAATTTAATAATCAAAAGTCCCAAACTTTCTTAGCAACCAAAGACGAAGAAACCCAAATTCAAGTTCCCTTAATAAAAAAAAGAAAAGAAAAATTCTCAAGGAAACAAATCAAAGAAGTGGTGAATTGAGGAAAGAGAAAATCAGTTAAATTCAAGAAACGAACTATTCAACTAACTGCAAGATAGGAGAGGAGAATCTAAAATGAGAAAGTGAAAAAGACACATACCGGTAGAGAGAGAGAGATGATACAGAACACTAGATTTTGAGGGGTTTTAATCAAATGGTCTGATGCAGTTGCGATTCTCCAGGAAGGAAGGAGCTATTTTTAAGTGCAGTGGTTGTAGAAGAGGAAGAGAGGAAGGAAGACAGGGCTGTTTCTTCGTTTTCCTTTGCCTACTTGACCTCTAACTCTAAGAGGAGGACGGAACAGGACAGGAGACCTTACATAGTTCCTCAGCTTGAGGTGGTGGTCTTCCTCTACTCTGATATGTTCACTTCCCTTCTTTCCACGTTGCCTCTTTTTCCGGGACACCTGCCCGACCTATCTACTGGCCACTGGCACCCCCCTTTTCCAGTTTTTTTCTCTCTTTTCTTTTTACTACTATAAAGTTTATAGTTTTTTCGTTTTTTTCTATGATTTACTCTTTTTTTAATACAATTTGTTTTTTTTTTCTCATGTTCAATAGACTTTTCTATATACATTTAAATTTAGAAACCTCTTCACCCTTGTATTTTTCACATGATATAACCACTCTTTAATGGTTAAACACTTGAGAAACAAGGAATGAACAAATTTGATGACCAACTTTATGAAATTTTTAGGCTATTCTATTCTTTTTTTTTTATCTCCCCTCTATATTTTATTTGAAATTGTAGTGCAATTTGTTTTTTTAAAATATTATTTATTCAAAAATATATTAAAATTATTTTTTTAGATTTTTTTAATATCAGTATATTAAAATCATAAAAAACACTAAAATAAAACATCAATTTAATATATTTTAAATAAAACATATTTTTAAAACACATAAAAAACAAAAATCACTAGAAGTATGGCAATGTCAATAAAAAAAAAAGATAAAATGATAAATGCACGTGAAATCATGATGCAATAACAATGTTTACATTGTTGCAATGTATCCTGGATGGTGGTTTTGTTTTTTTATATTATCACATGAGATTAAAAGAAACTAGAAGTTTTTTTTTTAACTGTTCACATTTTCACATGATGCTATGGATTGTAGCAATGTTTTTTCAATTTAATTCTTAAAATTTTATTTTATGTGATTTAGCCATTTTGAGCCCAAATTAGCATCAAATTGAATTTTTTTAGGAGAGAAGTTTGAATTAAAAGATAGGAAACTAAAGTGAAAATGACGAGCATAATAGATAGAGGATTAAAAATTTGTTTCAAAAAATTATTTTAGTCCCCTATCTTTTTTATCTATTAGGTAACCGGTCCATGTAATTTTGAAAATTCAATTTTGATACCAAACTTTATTTTCCTTGTTTTTTAGTCTTTTTTGGTGAGATGAGAGAGAGGGAGTAGCCAGATCCCGGTGTAGAGAGAGAAAGTTGTCGTTGGTGATGATTCCAACCACCTAAACAATCGATTTTTTTGTCAAATAGTTCCATATAATGAAGAAAGTTCAGATCATGTTTTTCTTCGCCTTGAAAGCGTCTAAAAAAATAAATCTTTGCTTAGGAAGATTTTGGGTTGGTTTTTTAAGGTCACGAATTGGTTTACCAAGGTTCTTAAGGTGTTTTCTAGGTATATTGAGTAAAAAACGGGTTGAAAATGGATTTATTGTCAAAAAATCTAAGACCCTATTTTTTTCAATTACCACAATGGCTGGATTTTAGATATTCATGGATGACACGTCGTCTATTGATGTAGGCAACACGATTTTTTTTTAAATTATTGGAGCGAACGACATTTAAAAAAAAATAAAGGCTCGCATGCTTGGGCCTGGCCCTGCAGGCTATTGCTTAATGAGCCAACAGCTAGGCCTGATTTACCAAGCCCGATTGCGCCTAGCCTAATTCTTTTATTTTCTTAAAAAAAATCAATTTTTTTAATTAATGCGTAATGTTATATGTATTTTTTAAAATAATGTTTTGGTATATAATTCAATTAATACCTTTTCTCTGTGATTTTTTTCGCTTATTTAGCATTTTTTAGATTGTGATTATTTTTTAATGATATTGGGCGTATTTAATTTTTAAAGAGGTTGGTATGATTTATCTGAAAGTTTTTTAATTATATATAAAAAATTAATTTTTTTTAATTATAAGTTTTTTAATATATGCAATCTTGCAATAATATTTTTTTTCTTTTATTTTATTCACTAAATCTTATCTTGATTAACAAATTCATTAAATACAATCAGGTAAATTACACTTGTTGTGATATTAAATTTCTTGCTTTACGTTTGTCTTTTGGTTTTTTCAATTTTGTTTTTATTTATTGTTGATGACTTCTTCTTTTTATCATTTCTTTACGTGATGGTTATTGGTTTGTTTAGTTAGATGCGGGTATAAGTTTTTCGATTTACTTCTAGAAATTTTTTATGTAAAAAACACATTGAAAAATTCTACTTGTTCAATTTTTTTTTATTATGTTTTGATGTTTAAATTTGATCCTTATTCCTATAATTGTTTATTTTTTTCCATGATCCTTTTATAAAAGTTTCATTGTTTTTAATTTCATTTTTCAATTCAAGTTTATAGTGTATTTTTTTCCACATTGGTCTTCATTCTTTTGATTTTTATCCTTTTGTTATTATTTTTATTCTTTTCAATTTAACTCTCAAATTGAAAATTTATTGTTGCCCTTCGATATTTGTTTTTTGTAATTTTAACCCTCATTCTTTTTATTGTTGTTTTTTTATTTTGGATTCTTTTGTGTAGTTTTTTTTTATGTAATTTTAACCCTCACAATTGTTTCATTTATAATACTTCTAATCTAATAATTCAGGTCACGGTTTAAAAAGTTAATAGGGATTGAAATCTTTATTTGTCTTTTTTTTTTAACATCATTGTTCGAAATTGTTTTTTATTGTTGCCTAATATTTATATCATATTATCAAATTAATCAAGATTTAATTCACTTGTCAAATTTCTCTTACTTTTTAAAAAATATAAGTGTCTCCTGAACTTTTTTTTCCAGGTTAAAAAAAATTGATCCAGTCCATGGTATCACGTAGACCACCAATCTAGCTCAAACTAAAGTTGGAATGCAAAAATTTAATTTGATTTTTCTTTGTTATATTTTTTTCCTGAAACACATAATCATGCAAGTGATAAGTCTAAAATAAATTCATTTTGAAGGGGCATTCACTGCCTGAATATTGCATAATACTGATGAAATATTTTGTCGATGTTTAAACACTGATTCTGTTGAAAAAAAATTAATTATGAAATCGTGGACAAAATTATCATTGGAAAACATATTATCAATGATTTATATATTGTCGGACATATAATCACCGATAGAATTACAGAAGAAAATAATGCATTAAATAAAAAACAATTATCGGCATCCATTCTATCTGTAAATTCATCGGTGATTATGGCATATTACAGACATAATAAACCGTTGGTAATTACATCGGCGATCATATGCATATTACCAATAGAATTAAACCTTCAGAGAATCACATCTAACAATGACAAGTACTATAATTTATGTAATTTCATTTGCAACTGTCAAAGGAAAAGTCTTATAATTTTTTTCTAACTCTTTGAAACTTTATGGGGGAGTTGGTTTGCTGGTCATTCCATCAATATTGTATTACAATTTTTAAAATATGTAAATAAATAAATGATATATAAAAAATAAAAAAGGATAACATAAAATAAAAAAACTAATTTATATTATTAATTTTAAAAATATCATTCAATACAATTTATCTAGTGGACAAGAGTTGGAGGAGGAGGCGAAGGCAGATTTTCATGTAAACCAGGAGAATTTATCAATACAATTTTTCAAAATCTACAAATCATGCATTTATATAAAACATTTCTATAGGAAAAAGCTATAAAATAAGTAAACACACAAATATACTACATAAAAATATCAAAAACATTAACATAAAAAAAGGGTAACAATAAAAAATGGGTAGGTTTGCCTTCTTGAAGTGGTGAATCTTATATATAAAAAAAAAGAACCACGATAGGGATATTGACAAACTAAATGTTAGGGTAACTGAATTTATAATGATGAGAGTTTGATTTGTGACAAAATGAGGGGGTGAAGGGTGTTGTTTTCTAAAAGAAGAAAAAAAATAAGAAAACGAAGAAATGAGGGAGAAGAGGTCGTTTGACAGGTTATAACTTAAATATAATGACGGATTCATCAACAAATATTAGCGATGGTTATATTTCATCAGTAATTCCATCTATAATACTAACATGTCATATTTATATTTTTTTTCATTAATTGATTTCCAATTGTAATTCTCTCGGTATTCACCGCCATAAATTTTTTATTGGTAAATGTCACCGTAATTCACTGGCGATTTTTTTTCATTAGTATTTTCATTTGTATTTGATAATTTTCTAGTAGTGAATATATACAATAATTCTTAACAATACACGTATTCTATAAGATGAATTACATTTTCAATATTATAAGATATTTTAAAAATATTGTAATTAAATTATACTATAACTTAAAACGCGTGGGTTTTTTATTGTAAAGGTAATTAATGTTCATCCACTGTGTTGCAATTTTCATTTCTCACAAATTTATTTTGGTCCTTAAAGTTTGTTTTTTGACGATTTAGTTCTGATTAAAGGCCAATTGACTGTGATTTCTTAAGAAAAGATATGGTTGAAAGAAGAGGAATTAGAATGAAAATAAATCAAACATGGATAGCACGTCATAACTTTCAGCAACAAATACACTCTGGTCCCAGGACTTTAAAAATAACACAAATTATACAATCTCAGTACCTTAATATTTTTCAAGTTCAATTTCGGTACAAAAGTTTATTTTTGTTATTTTTCAGTTTCTGGATAGAGAGAGGAAAGGAAAAGGTTACCAGATTCTGGTGGTAGAGAGAGAAAAATATCACCGACACTGATTTTGACCACCAAAACAGTCGATATTTTGTGTCAAATGGTCCATTTGATAAGAAAAGTTCATTTTTTGTTTTAGGTTGATTTCAGTTTTTAGGGTGTTTGTTTGGTTTTTTGAGGCTATAGATAGGTTTATCATGGTTTTTAATGTGTTTTGAGTCAAAAATGGGTTGCAAAACAGGTGTTTAGATAAAAAAAAAAAAAGAAGTTAAAGCCCAATTTTATAGCCACCACTGTAGTTGAAATCTGGGTAACATTGGACAACGCGTCGTCTGATTTTTTTTCAAAACAATTCGCGGCGGGCTACATGCAACAAAAAAAAATAAAGGCTTGATCGCCAGGGCCTGCTAGGGAGGAACGAGCACGGGCCCTGAAGAAATGGATCAAGTTGGCCAGCCTGGATTGTCAGGCCCAACAGTGCCTGACCTTTTCTTTTTCAATTTGTTTTTTATATTTTTTCAAATTTTTACTTTATTTGTATTTAGATTAGTATCATTATCTTTTTTATTTTGTTTAGGGAGCTTCTTTTAATGACATTTATTTTTTGGTTATGCATTTAATTTTTTGAAAGGTTTTTTTTATTTATCTATAATTTTTTTTTATCTTTTGTATAAATTATCTTTGTTTTAGATAAGATAAAAAATTTATTTGCAGATAATATTTTTAATATGTGTAGACTTACATAGTATTTTTTTTTTATTATTCAATAAGTTAATGTGGTTTATTTCTATTATTATTTAATTGAATAAAAAAATTATTTTAATAAACAAATATAGTAAACATAATCGAATAAATGTTTTGTCTTACGAGATTAAATATCCAGATCTATATTTATATCTCAATTTTTTATTTTTGTTTTTAGTTATCATTTATTATTTGTTTTTTACTTTTTAACATACATAGTGAACGATTGTTTTATTACATGTATGTATAAATTTTTTGTTTTTATTTAGATTTTTTTAGTTATAAAAATGTGTTGAAAAAACATGTATGTATAATTTTTTTATTAAAAAAATTATCTAACCCGTGAAAAAATATAGGTAAAGTATTAGTGATGAATAAAGTGTTGTGGTAACAAAGTCATTAACATTTTTTTTTTAATTATTCCAGGATGAGTTATATATTTAGATTTGGAAGGTGATGAAATTCGAAGGGTTTGCAAAAGCAAGTGCAGTTTAGAGGAGCTGAAAACCGGTGCAATAGGTTCCCGGTTGCTAAGTGAGTGCATGCAGGTAGCGATTTGTAAGGTTACGAGACTGCCAAACAGGATAGAATAAAAAGAATTAAAGTCCCACGTGACCCACACTTGACGGGCAAAGTACAGGAAACGCGTGGCCCAAACCGTGGGGGCCACGCCGGACGAGAAGCTGCCATGTGGCATATCACTTTTGTTTGACGTTATGGTCAAACCATATTTTTAAATTTTTTTAGTTCTAAATTTATTTATTTTTATTTTTCAAAATTATTTTGATAGGTTAATATTAAAATAAAAATTTTAAAAATTTTTATTTTTAATATATCTTCAAATAAAAAATATTTTAAAAAATAACTCTTAACCCATACCAAAAAAGCCACTAAACTATATAAAAAAAAACAGATTCATTGATATATCACTCTCAATAAATTAATTATAATTTATACACGTGGCACCTCACAGTCAATGAAGAATGGGTATGGAAGAAGAAAAAGACTTCGAAAGTTCGAATCTGTGCGGCTCTGTTACACTTGTAATTAAAGAATCTATTGTAGCTAACTAGTAGGTGCACCTCACTAATTAGATTCCAGATTTATTTTTTTTTAGGTGTTATTAATTTAAGTTTTATAAATTTTAGAATTATTAGAAATTTATATGGTTGTTAATTTCAGGACCTGTAAAATAGTCAAGATGTGTACAAACTGACCCGAACACCCACTAAAAAAAATCTATTTTAGCTAATTTGTCAAAGAAATAAGGAATATATTCTACTCTCGTACTGTGTTTTTATCCTTTTTTTTAGATAACGTGCCTATTTTTCTTCTTCAAAGAAACTGTTTGGAGAACATTTTTATTTTTTAAATTAAATAAAAAAATGTTTAATTTGTAATTAAAAAACTGTTTTAAGTTCTAAGAAAAACTAAACAAAGTCCAATGAAGCTTGTAATCCAGTTGAAACAGTATTTTTTAAAATATTAATTATTTTTTAAGATTCTTTTTGTTTTTTAAATTATTTATATATGTTGATATCAAAAATATTTTTTTAAATAAAATAAAATATATTATTTTAATATATTTTTAAATAAAAAAAATATTTTAAAAATTAATAGCTATCACACCTGTACTTTTTTTTTTCAAATAATAGAAGTCTTATAAATTGAAATATTGTCAAGACAGTTGTGTTCTAAATCCAGGGTCCTGTTTTCACCTAGTATTTTATAGTCATTTCCTCCTGCAATTTTCAATTTAATCAAAACAAGTCACTTGTTTTTAAATTAAAAAAATATTTAATAAATATGTTTTCTTATTCTTTTATGAAACACTCTTTCTAGAATGGTAAGAAAACTGTGACGAAAATAAGAAAACTATTTCCTAAACATGAACAAAGAGCCGGTTTATGTGCAATTAAAAAAAAATATATTTTTTGATTTAATGTAACTCTCCTCACATTATATTATTCACTGGAATAACCTCTTTTTTTTCTTCATTTTTTTTTATTTTTTTAATTTTAATTTCATTATTCAACATTAGATTTATTGGGAATTAAGTTTTATAATTTTTCTCAATTTACTTTTTATAGGGTTATCCCAAACTCATAATCTGGACTATGGGTTTGACGAGTTAACTCAGTTGGCTCGAGATTTTTTTCATTTTTTCTATTTTTTTTTTCAATTTCATCATTCAATGTTGGGTTGATTAGGAGTTAGACTTTGTGATTTGTTTTCGTCTGCTTTTTATAAGGTTATCATCATCTCATGACTTAAATCATGAGTTTGGCGAGTTAATACTAGTTTACTCAAGTACTTTTTTGTATTGTTTTTTAATTGATTTTTTTTTTCTAGTTTTCATCTTTTAACACTGAGTTGATATAGAATTGAACTTTATAATTTATTTTAATTTGCTTTATATTAAGTTATCTCAGTCTCATAACTCAATTCATAGGTTTGACAGGTTAGCCTGTTGAATCGAGTCATTTTTTGTGCTTCCCCTCCCCCCAGTTTAATCCTTCATTATTGAGTTTATTGAAAAATTAGCTTTGTAATTTGTTTTGATTTTCTTTCTATGAATTATTATGATCTCATGACATGATATGTGGGTTGACAAGTTGACCCGAATCAATCCAATATGTTGTCGTATCAATGTTTATTAAAAAAATCTTATCTTAAATATTTATTTTGAGTCAAATTATATTTTTACATGTTATTTGGGTTGTTTTTTGATCTGCAAGGCAACCAAGTCATGTTGGATCAGATCTCACACGATTAATGTTTTTTTTTATACTAGAAAAAACATTAGCAACGCGTTGATATTTTTTGAAGTTCAAAAAAAATTGATTTGACTTGCAGTATAATACGGGCCAAATGATCCAGTTATTTTTTAAATCTCTTAAATCTTGTGCAATTATATCAGCATTAATATAAAACAAAAAAACAATTTATAAAATATTTGTAAGAAAAATCAAATTTTCATTTAAAAAAAAAATCCTCTTATTATATTGGCATGCATATGTTAATCAAGTAGAATAATAAACAGGTCTTTCATGTAAGTTTTTTGCTCGTGTACATATGCTCAATGATATGAATGGATGACGTAAGGATGGAGATACGTGGATTGAAGCATAGTTATCAAATCTGGCTGGGGTTTAAGGTTTTATGTGTGAATCTGAATTAATTCGGGTTAATCAGGATCAATTCAGAAAAATTAAAAAAAATATTTAAAGTTTTAATATTTCATATTAATTTTTTTTTAAAAATCCATATAAATATAGGCTATACATGTTGTAAATAATAAAATTTTAAAAAATAATTTAAAAAGTTTTTTATCCCATATTAAAAAGATATTATGTTATGCTTTTAAGTTGAAGTATTTAAATCAAAAAAGTTTTTTATCCCACATTGAAAAAATATAACTTTTTTCTTGTAAACATAGAGTATATATTCGAAAGGGTTTCAAATCCCTTTTTTCTTGGAAATATAGAGTATATATACTAAAAGGTTTCAAATCGCACATTGAAAAAATAAAATATTTTTCTAATATTTATATAGTGAACTTTAAAAAGTGTTAATAATCAACTAAAAAAATATAAAAAAAGGAGTATAGGAGAAAAACTACATTTGAAAAAAATAATCGGGTCTCGTCCAGGTTTTCCTGAGTCATGGGTCGACCTGCCGGGTCGACTGGGATTGGTAGGGTCGTTGCACCGGCCAGTCTTTTGACAAACCCAGACCGAGCCAGCCACCGGGTTGACATTTAGCCGGGTCGTTGCATCGGCCAATCTTTTAACAAATCTGGATCGGGTCAGCTATCGGGTCCCGTGTCAACGTGCCGGGATTATGGTTTGAAGTTGTCCAATGGCTTTCTAGATCCTAGACCCAAGAAGTGCGTTACTTATACAGCATACTTACAAAGCAGGCCACTAATCTGGTCCAAACAGAACTTCCCTCTTTCAAGAATATGGGCCGAAAAAGCAGGGCCCTAGTTATTTTTCTGTAGGCTTTCCGAATCTCGGCCCAATTACAGTCTGAAACTGGGTCCAACCTTACTTCTTTGGAGCAGAAAACTCTGGCCCAGCCTAATTCTACCTTTTACCAATGTTTTGTTATTATTATTATTCGAAGTTTAGTACTATAATTTTTTTCGGGAATAGTTGAAAAATATATGCACATGAGTCAATGAAAAATAATAAAAAAAAGAAATAAAAAAGAAAAGCAGAGAGGGGTCTAGGAGATGCATTGGAGTGATCCTTTAAAATAAAGTAGTATAAAATTGAATCTGCTCCGGTCTAAAGATCCATGTACGAGAAATGCTTTTGTTGCTAAGTTGAATGTACGTTAAGATACAATACTCGGCTTGTCGATCTTTGCTTTCTTTATTTTATAGCCAAAGCAAGATTACATCGATCCGAATATTTTTGCAAATGAGCTTTAGGGTTTGTGATTCTGCATCCATACATATATGTGCGTCTGTGTGTAAAGGGTGGGGATTGAACATACTAGTTAATGCCTTTGATCTTTAACGATTCTCGTTGACGGTATATGTACTAGCTATTTAACCCGTGTTTTGACATTGTTTTTCTTTACGTATATAATTTTCTGTTAAAATAAAATTAAATCTTTAATCTCTAAAAAAAAAACATTTTTTTAACAATAAATTGATCTAGAATTTGAAGGGGAATGGTATTTTGAAAGCACAAGTCCTATAAATCTAAACAGAAAGCATGAGTCTTCCTGAATATAAATTATAATATGTTTGAAAGCAAAACAGTTCAAGTGGGCATGAGAAAATAGCTTTGCAGGCTTGAAAAACAGAGCAAGGATTGCTGAGGTGAGCCACTCCCCTGCAAAATTCTACACATGTAGATGGAATGCTAGCTCCCCTGCATGAATAGGTAACTATAAGTGTTGATTGTAGATATATTAATGGGAGATATATATAATTGGAAGAGAAAAAGGAATGGTGATGAATAAGAAACCCAAAATTATTATGGGTTAAAGACACATCAATATGTGCCAGAAATAATAGTTGAGGTACGTGTAAATTGGTTTAGACATCCACGGAAAAAAAACAATGAAGCAACCAAGATATTCTATGAAAAACCAATGAACAGACCGCGATACCTCAACATCTATGTTGTTTTCCACCCCTCTCTGTTTCATGACAACATGGCTAAGGCTTAAATCCTGATAAATATAACCTTGTGATATATTTATAAAAAATTTATCTAGATAAAAAAACTTTAGAGCAATTTTATTTTTAGATTTAATAATAATACTAAAATTTTTGCTAAGACTTGTGTATTTTTTTTATATTTAAAAAACCTGAGTTTCCCACATTGTAGAGCGGACATGAATTTGAGGTTATCATTCTCGTATTCTGTGCTCCATGTAATTAAGCTATAAAAACCATTATAGTTTTATAAAAGCTCGACCCACTCACCGGCCAGGGATTCCGTGGACCTAATCTGAACACAAAGAACTATTAATATTTGACGAATCTCTTAGGACATAGAATTCTTCCTAGAGAACCTATGGACAAGGTCAATGAATGTTTATTGTTTACCCTTTTTTTTTATTTTAAATTCAAACATCAAAATTAATATTAAAAAAATTTATTTTCCTTGCATATATTAAATTGATATAAAAGGTTCATTTAAAACCGTTTGAAAAAAAAAAGAATACTTTTTTTACAATTAAATTAAAGAAAATACAAAGATCGCTTCTGAATTAGTCTCTTCGACGATATATTTTCTTGTACCATTGGGTTTTTTTGAGTTAAAATTGTAATTTTATTATGAGATGAACCATACATCTTAAGATTTTTTTTACAAGAAATTTTTGTTATATATATATATATACACCTAACAAAAATATATAATTTTTTAAAATTATAATACTTATCCAATTAAGCGTAAGTTAACCAGGCATGAATTAATACGCTATTAGATATTTAGAGGTGTTTGATAGTGTGATAAATATTGTTTTTTAAAGTTTTTTTTGCTTAATAATAAATTAAAATGATATTGTTTTATTTTTTATTGAAACATATTAAAATGATAAAAAAAATTAATTTTAAACATCTTATTTAATTTTTTTAATGAAAAATAGGATCCATTTCATTTGGTTATAGAGGAGGGCTTTAGGCGCATGAACATGTGACATTGAGGAATGGAAGCGAGTGAGGAGGAGCTACAAAATGGAGGAGGTACTAGCTAGTTTGACCTAAAAGCTAAAGAAGATTATTATCCTTAGGGTCCGTTTGACATTGTGTTTGTAACTGCGTTTCATCAAATTTTGAATTTTTTTTTTGCTAAAATTGAGTGCGGTTTGTACTTTTTGGATCGTTTTGATGTGCTGATGTCAAAAATAATTTTTAAAAAATGAAAAAACATTTTGGCATGTATTTCAGCA
>Ga0307518_10000138_pt1 | contig 52704 bp, 28 predicted proteins | sample 25_EM_MG_FD_203889 | JGI IMG/M metagenome (GOLD analysis project Ga0307518, IMG submission 203889) | Populus trichocarpa ectomycorrhiza microbial communities from riparian zone in the Pacific Northwest, United States - 25_EM | ecosystem: Host-associated > Plants > Roots > Unclassified | place... | reverse complement strand
AAAAAACCCCCCCACCCCCACCAAAAAAAAAAACCCAACAAAAAAAAAAAAAAAAAAAAAAAAAAAAAAAAAAAAAAAAAAAAAACCTTAGCCACCACGTTTGTTTTCTCTTATTAGAATCTGGTAAAACTTTGACCGTCTTTCATCTCTTGTCGACCATAGCCACACACTACCACTGTCTTCCCTTCACTCCCATCGTAATCCATAACCAATAGACCACGCTAATCAAAGCAGCAACCCTCTCTCATGCATACAAAACACTAGCTGAGACAGCTAAATCCCATTCTTCTAGGCCATCAAACGCCACAACAACAGCCCGCTCTCTCAATATGCACCGCAACACAGCAACACACCCAGCTTAACCACCATAACACCATCAATAGCAACTACAACCAAAGAAAAATCAGAGAAGAAAAGAAAACAGACCGAAGCTTCCCCTACCCCTATCTCTCTCAACTTCACTGCTAGCGCAGGAAGGAGGGGGAGAAGAAGGCACACCTAATCCATCAAATCACACTCCCAATACTTATTGGCGCGTAAATTCACGTGCCACCAATAGCGACAGGGTATTAAGACCATACACCACCACTGTCCAATCCACTTTCAGTAGCTTTCGACCAATTATCTTGAATGAATTTTTGCGTATTTTCGAATAATTTTGGATGTATTTTCTAATTTTTATATGTATTATAATATTTAGAGTGTTGTTATCCATGCCTATGCATGACAACCATAGATGTATGCAGTCGTTGGAGATTTATTTTTTAAGGTATAATAAAGTTTATGTTATTGAATTTCATAGGTGGATGCATGATTGTAAAATTAATGCTTTTATTGTATTAAAATGATGTGATTATATGCATTTTTTATTGTACTTACGTGGTTGTATATGTTGATTGTTATTTATATAGAAGCATCAAACCTATAAGAAGTAAGATCCTTCATAGAGATTTTTTTTTTTAGATGTTGAGTCTTTATTATTTTATATAATAATAATAATAATAATAACAATTTTTTTTTGTTAAACACCTTTCAAGTTCTCTTTGCAAAAAATCTATAACTTATCAATGAAGACACTATTGATAACATTATCACTACTGTCACGAATGCATCATCACTACTATCGCGAATGCGCGCGACGCGACGACAGAGGCTTTTATCGTGTCTCATGTGTGAGCCTGTGAGGTGTTGTGTGTTGGGAAGGTTTTTTGGATTTAATCATAAAATTATGATTAATGTTTAGGAGTCGCTACCTAGTATTATGGTCACTAGGAACCTATGGTCTGCGAGAGTCTAGGTAAGGGACTGGTTGTGCAAGGAAAAGACGCATCACCCCTAGTGCACCCTACCTAAGGTAAGGTGCATTATTGTTTGATTGTTTTTTCTAAGTCGGGTTTCTATTCGTTGGTCTTTTCTAAGGTTCAAGGTAGATCTCTCTTCATGAGAAAGTCTATACTTTATTGAGTTAAATCCTAAACGTTCTAAAGTTTAAACTTTAGCATCGCATTTATTTACACCTTGTATCTTTAATACCTGTGAGTGTACTTTATCGTGAAATTTTACACCTCACAAATATTAAAGTCTACATCTGGATCCTAAAAAAAGATTGGAAAAAGGTTTTTGATATTTTGGCCAAACCCTAACGGATGATCATAAATCGATTATGATATCCATTTTTTTGAATTTTCAAAACATGAGAAAGATGAATTTTTTAATGAAAATATGCTCGGAAAAGTTTTAGGATTTAGTCGTATGCATGAAAACAAAATATTTTTTTTTGTTTCTTTTAAAGGAGCAATTAATTTAAAATATTTCAGATTTTTTTGAAATTTTTCTTGAAATTTTTTTTGAAAACATTTCAGAGAAAACCAAGTACTTTAATACCGGATTTGTATCTTACAGTGTAAGTATATAACCCAATATTAAGCAAAATTGGTAGAAAACATTTGAGAAAATCACAAATATTTTAAAATGCAACTTGAAATTTTTTTGATTTTCTTTGTTTTTTTAATATAATAATAATAATAATATATTACAAAAAATATATGGGCTGGGCTGGCCCAAATAGCTGGGCCGAACTCAGCCCAGAAAAAGGATGCGCCGATCCAGGCCTAAAAATGGTTGGGTCGATCTCGGCCCAATGTAATCTTTCTTCTTCTTTTTTTGGAGTGGGTTGGACCTGACCCATACATATGGGCTGGGCCAAATCGGGTCCGACCCCCATTCAAAGTTAATTATTTTGCAGAACGTGAACAATTACTGTTCACGTTCTGCATGCAAACCAAATGGTTGCAGAAGTTGCACACAGGCGGAGGAGAAGAGTACCGGGCACAGTGGTGAGGCCAGCATTTGGAACTGGTTTCAGGTGGCAGAGCTGGAAGAAAAAAGGAGAAGAACATCTGCAGGAGAGAGAGAGAGGGACCAGCGGTGTCTGCTTTGCCGCTAGTGAGGAGTTTAGCGACCACTGGTAGTGGAGACGGTGATGAAACGAAGTTGGTAGGAATGGTGGTGGTCGAAGGCCATGGTAGAGAGAGAGGGAGAGGAAAGAGAGAGAAATTGCAGGAACCGGGGAAAATGGCTAGTTTTTTTTGCCGACTTTGGACCCAATTTTCTTCTTGCCCAGGCCATGAAATGCACCCCTATTTATAGGAGGCGGAAGAGGGACATTTTGTCTTTAATGGTAACAAATATTGGTCTTTGGTTCGGCTGGTAAGGATCTCAACCGTTGGTTCAAAGTGTGCATCGTGAGTTGTCAAATCTGCAGGAAAGACTGCCCGAGTTGCTTTTTTAGGCCGACATCAGAGCAGTTATGATGATAATAGGCCTGAACAGACCATGCTAGGAGATAGAGGGATTGCAGGTGACCATTTTAGTTCATGTGTAGTCAATTTTGGTGGTCATACGAGGCATTAAATGTACCTGCAAAGTAGCTACCCGATCAGCATTCTCGGGGAAGACAATGAACAGTGACCAGACAGCGCGGCGTCTAGTCCTCTTTATTTTTTTTAAATGCAAAAACAACGCCTTTTTTTTATTAAAAAAAAGGATTTTTATACAACTTCAATTGAGTCCATCAGCTTATACTTTTGTGCAATTGTACCCCTGATGAACTTCAATTTGAACACCGAAGTTACGCGCCTATTGCCATTTGGTCCTTGGTCTCGGATTTATGCAATTTAACCCTAATTGACCATTAAACTCTCAATTTCTTCAATTTCACCCCTGGTTTTTGTCAATTAAGCCCCTATAGTTTGGGTCTTTTGCAGATTGGTCCTTGATTGTGTATTTTTTCAATTTAACCCATAATTGACCCCAAAACTTCAATTTTCTTGCAATTTAGCCCATGATTTCAATCAATTAACTTGGTAAAAATTAATTTTGGTCTCTTAAAATTCTAATCTTCTAAATTAAGCCCAAATTAGGCCCCCAAAGTTAATTTTTCACCAATTAAGCCCCAAATAAAATTAATTTGACCCATTTAAAGTATAATTAAGTCCTTACACTTCATTAAATCCTTCAATTGGATCCAAATTAATTCTTAAACATAATTAAAATTCAATTTGGCTCATGATTAAATCAAATTGGTCTATTAAAAATTTAATTATGTCATTGGACTTAATTTTTATGCAAATTCATCCAATAATCATTTAATTTGACCTTGAATTTGCATTTTTTCTTCATTTTTTAGCATGATCGGGTACAATTAGGCCTTGAATTTCCTCCAAAATTGCAGCTTGGTTTTTATGTATTTTTTGGAATCCTCCCTTGTCTGCTTTCTTCACGTCGCCAACCTTTATTTTATTTTTATTTTGAAAACAAAAGTGAATTTTAAGAAATAACCAAGAATTGGGTTATGACAACTACTATTATTGTCATTATTTATGTTATCATTATCATCATAGTTATCATCAAAATAAACGTCAGAAATTGGTAAAGCATATCAATCATTATCTATATCATCATAAATAAGATAACCAAAATCTTAATGATACTCATCCTGATCAAGAAGTTGTTTTCACTGCTTGTGCCTATGAAACATGTTCTTAAAAATTGTCATGGATCTGTGATCACTATCTTCACGATCCCTTAGGCTACTTACATCCACGAAGTGATAGGTTAATTATGCAATATGTCTATGCATATCTTCTATCACTAGTTATTGAATGTCTTTTTCTTGAGGGAGAACCATTTCACCCCCTCATACACAAGCACATTTCATTCTGCTATCTCTTACAACCATGCTTATTCAACAACACAAGAAATTGTTGAGCTCTAATACAAGTCCTCTAAGATCTCCAACAAAAATCACCAGGAATTGTTGGGCTCTAATATTAATTAATATAGAGCTTTGATACCAACTGACATTAGCAAAAATAACATAAGAAAGATAGCTAACACAAGCAATATAGAATTCAACCGAATAGGTTCATCACACAAAAATATTAATTTGGAATTATATTATTGGATATTTATTTTCAAGTAGTCTCCTAAAAAACAAACGAAACAACCATATTTATATTAGTCCTAGGCTTAAACTGAATAAGAAGAATTCATAAACTAAATAGAAAGAACAAAAACACCACAAGAAAAATATTATCCTAAAATAAATAGGAATAAAAATAACTAAAAAAACAAACTACTTTCTTAAAGAATCCTCTTGCATCACTTCTCTGTGATGTTGTGAGTGGACTTGGGCTGGGTCAACATGACCCTGTCAAGGCCTATCAAATATGAGTGATGGCCTTAAAGCTCATCTTGAAAGAAAAAAAAAGGACACAGCCTAATTAACTATCATCATCCGCTCGGGTCCAACATTTATACTTCAAAAATACGGAGTAGGCCTTATAACTAAGCTCATGTCTCAATTCATTGTTCTAGGTCCATATAGTCCTTTAACATCAATAACAAATCCACTCTTTAGTTTAGACCAACTCTTAGCATCTAAGCACAATATGTACATTTTATAGTTAAAAGCAAACACTAAAACGCTTATCTTGAATATGATGTTTTAAAGTGATTTTTTTCTCTTTTTTAGCATAGTCAGCCTTTTATTCAGAACCTCTAAAAAAATAACTAGGATTCTTAATTATTATAAAATGAGTTGACAATTCTTTTTTTTTTTTTCTATTTTACCCTTATTACACAACTAGATTTAAAATTTTTATCGACAGAAATTTCTGATGGTATTTACACTAGCAGGTCATCGATACATATGTTACTGACAGACTCACAGATAAAAACAACTCTCTTCGGTAATTTTTGAACTGTCAGTGAGCCTGTCGGTAATAAATATACTGATGAATTTATAGAAGGACAAAGTTCATCAAAAAACAAATTACTCGCTTTATTATGTCAATATATCCATCGGTTAATATAATATATCACCGACATAATATCATCTGTAATTCTATTGGTGCGTTAACAGTGGAAGTGATATTTGTAGTAATTCATTTCCAACTCTCTGGAATGTACCGATGGTCTAGTTCCATCAGTAACCTCATCAATAATAGTGGTATTTGTAGTAATTCTTTTTCAACTCTCTTAAATATAACGACGGAGTTGTGTTGTCGGTAACCTCATCAGTAATATTTTAAAAATATTTTTTTGAAAAAAATATATTGAACATAAGTAGAAAGATTATTAAAATAAAATAAATTAGTATAAAAATAAAGTATTTATTAAAAATTTAAACATTTATACATTGAAATATAATAAATATAGAGGCGGCACTAGAGGAAGAGAAGGAGGTTGGTCGTTGTTGGGACTGTGGGCCCAATAGAGGGGTGTGGATGAACCACCCATCTATGATTTCATCTTCATTACCAATCGGTAGAGTTTCTCATAAGTAGCAGTGAGTTGTTCATATTTATTGTTATAACCCATTTTTGGGTTATTTCCCTAAAATTTACCCCTTTTTTCTTTTAAAATAAATAATAAAAATAATAGCAAGAAGACTGGTAACTTGGCCGAAGCAGGCTAACGAGGATTCCAAATATACAGAAGAATCAAGCTGAAAATTTGGACAAATTAGGAGTCTAATCCTACCCCTTCATACTAAAACTAGAGAAACAATGCAGATTCAAAGTCAAATTAAATGATTTTTGGACGAATCTACATAACAATTAAGTCTAGAGACATAATTAGATTTTTGATAGGCTAGTTAGATTTAATCATGAATCAAATTAAGAATTTAATTATGTTCATGAATTAATTTAGGTCCACTTAAAGGATTTAAGTAGGTGCAATGACTTAATTATACTCTAAATGGATCAAATTATTTTTATTTGGGACTTAATAGATGAAAAATTAAGTTTGATAGCCCAAATTGGGCTTAATTTAGAATTTTAGAATTTAAGAGGACCAAATTTAATTTTTACAAAGTCAATTGGTTCAAATCAGAGGTGAAATTGCAAGAAAATCAAAGTTTTAAAGTCAATTAGGGGTTAAATTGAAGAAACTCTCATTCAAAGACAATTCTGAAAAAAGACGTCAAATTCTGGGGAACCAATTGATTGAAATCAAGGGTGAAATTGAAAATAAAAAAGGTTAATGGTCAATTGGAGGTCAATTTGCATACATCCAAAACCAAAGATCAAAATAAAAAAGGTGCTGAAATATGAGGCTGACATTAAAGTTTGACAGGGGCAAAATTGCATAAAACTAGAAGTTTAGGGTTAATTAGGGATTCAATTAAAATAAATTAAAAACAGAGGATCAAATATAACTTTGGCCAAACTCCTAAATTAAAACCCTAAAAAGTCCAAAACGATGCGTCGTCTAGTTATTGTTCATTATCCCCCATCTTTTGACCCGGAAAAGCTGCTTGAGTGGCTACTTTTTAGGGGCATTTAATATTTCATCTCTCACCAAAATTGGACAAAACATACACCACCATGATGGCCTAACATTGTACTACACTCTGGTATGGTTTTTTCCGGCTGATTGATACTGCAATCGCAGCGGCACCGCCCCAAAGTAGCCAACACAACTAGTCTTTTTATAACAACTTTTTCAGGCCATGATGGCATCTTTGAGCCAACGGTTGGGATCCTTCCTAGATGAATCAAGGGCCAAGATTTATCCCCAAAAAAGACAAATTATCCCTCTTCCATCCCCTATCAATACGGGTGGATTCCATGTATTAAGCATCAAGAAATATAAGACCAAAGTTGGGAAAACATCAGCCTTTTCCCCCCAGTTTTTTTTCTCCTATCTCGGCCAGTCTTCCCCCTCTTCCTTCACCACGCCTTCACCACCAACACATCAGACTTTCTAAAACTACCAACTAGCCACCCCTCACTGAAAGTAACCTTCTTCTTTCCCTCTTTGGCTGCAAAATTGGCAACCAATTGCATGCAGAACGTTGGTTCTACATGTATAAGGCATATTAATTAACATGGTTGCTGGGTCGGGCCAGCAACCATGTGGGCTGTGAGATGGACCCGTTCCAGCCCAACCTAGATGGATGGGCTGAGTCCAGCCTAAACAAAAAATAAAATAAAAATATAGGTTGTTGGGCTGTCAGTCAGCCTAACCTAGCTGGACTGGACCCGTTTCAGCCTAGGCCAATGAAAAAAAAAAACAAAGAGAGGGAGGTCAGGTCTGTTGGACACCTGTCAGCCTGATCCAACCCGATGGGTCCAGCCTAGATGGTTGGGTTAGGTAGATACCATTTAATAAATAAATAATATAATATATATATATATATATATATAAATTCAAAAGGGTATTTTAAAAATATTTGTGGGCTCCCTCACATGTTTTTCCAACAATTTTGTATAATATCAGGTTGCATATTTACAATGTAAGATACAGACCCGATATTAAAAATACCCGATTTCCTCCGAAACTTCAAAAAAAATCAAAAATTTTAAAAATAAATTTTCATTTTAAAAAACAAAAAAAAATTTGTTTTCATGTATAAGGCCGTATCCTAAAATTTTTCCAAGCATATTTTCATATAAAAAAAATTGCATATTTCTCATGTTTTAAAATATAAAATGGATATCATAACCTGTTTATGATTATACGTTAGGGTTTAGCCAAAATATCAAAAATCCTTCACTAATTATTTTGTTCACTTTATATTTAAAGTGTTGAGATTTAGATGTAGACTTTAATATTTAGGGGTATAAAATTACATTGTAAAGTATACTTTCAAGTATTAAAGATACAAAGTGCAAAATAAATACGATGCTAAAATTTAGACCTTAGAATTGTTAAGATTTAACTCGATAAGATAAAGACTTCCTCACAAAGGGAGATCTACCTTGAAACTTAGATAAGACTAATAGATAAATATGTGACTTAGAATAACAATCAAACAACAATACATCTTACCTTAGATAGGGTGCACTGGTGGTGATGTGTCTTCTCTTTACACAACCCGTTTCTTACCCGAAATCTCGCAGATCATAGGTTTCCTAGTAACCATAGTATTAGGTGGTGACTCTTGAACCTTATAATCATAAATTTATGATTATACTCAAAACTCCTTCCTTTCAACACATCCCAGGAGGCAAACTCGTCATTCTCGACGTTGTGCATCCCGCGACATTTATCATTAATATGGGTTGTCTGATCTTGTACTTGTTGGCCTAATATCACCGCGAACTCCAGAGTTTGAATGCTCGAAATCGATTGCAATCATCCAATTATTAGTAACTTCATCGGTCATTATATCGTTAAAAATACCACGTTATCACACAATTTGTCTTTCTGAATCCTACTGTGATACTCTCCGTCATTCACTCAATATATACCAAGAAAATGTTTCTGTCGGTGTCTATAGATGGATATAAGAATAGAAAATTCTGTCGGTAAAGATTATCGCAATTTAACAATGAAATTTTTCTATCAATGTTTCTATTTATATTTGGTAATTTTCTGGTTTTGTTAATCTTTTTTGTTAGTTTAACGTGGGTGTCCGGGCCAACTTGCGCGCACCTCGACTAATCCCACATGCCCTGAAGTTAACGACCATGTAAGCCTCCAGTGGCCATCATATGAGCAACCACAGGGCTCGAACCTGAGACCACAGAGGGAGCAAACCTATTGATCCCAAGTTCTTACCTGGTTTTGTTAATCTTAATAAAAGCTCTTGTGGCAGTGGGGATACGAAACTAAGAGCTCCACTTTTGAAAAATGTAATATTCATCAACTCATATAGCTAGTACCTACATCCAAATTAATCTTTGAACCTATGTTCTTGAAGACATGGCAAACAATTTTAGGCACGGTAAATACATACAAAATGATTGTTGCTAAACAAATTAAACTGCCAAACCACGTACTAGCTAGTCTGAAAGAACAATTGTGGAATTTTTTATTTTTTTTTTAATGAAATCGATCTGATTATGTTAGTCTGACATTCCTACATTGATGGATAAGAATAGAATTTTCATTGGCAGCTGATCTTGTTTTTTTCAAGTAAATTGCGCTCCCGTGATCTCTATTTATATATACAGGATTATATTCTCTCAAGAGAATCCTTCGTAGATCTGGCCAAGAATAGGAAACATTGTAATTGATCTTTATTTATTATGAAATCTAAGTTAAGATCTGGCTGTCCACTAACCCTCTTGGCACAAAAATAAATAAATAAATAAATAATCAAGTTACCGATGGTGAGTCGAAGTGAACAGCCTAGATTTGTAACTTCCCGTTTGATGATTCATAAATAAATAAATAATCAACCTTTTGTTTTGTTTGCTTTTTATCACTATGCTAGATTTGTAATCAAGCACACCGTTTGTATATCTAAATAGGATGAAATATGCATACCCACACCAACTATTGTACTTCAGCTTCAAAGTTTGATTATTATATGAATCTAGTCTATAAAAATCAAATCAAATTAATATATTGATTGGAGATATAGAAGTGAAGTGACATATAGTGTGTATAGAAAGTAAGATTCTCAAGCTCCAAAATTATAGTACTATAACACTGCATAGAAATAGTGAAAATCTATGATATTTTATAAAATAAGTTTGAACAATCATTTTCAATCTAAAAACAGCCTCCGAAAAACATCTTAATTAATACAACATTAATTAAATTAAAAGTCATAATCTAAATAGAAAAAAAATCTATAAACAACAAAGAAGAAAAATATCAAACTGAAAATTATATACTTTATTTGAAGGTTTTCCAACATCTAATGGCTATAAAACCTTCACCCTATATATATATAATAGGATCTTTATAATTTTTTGTTAAAATTTCAATTTATTCTAATAATTAGATTCAAAATTATGTTTATTTTACTAAACCATCAAATTAAGTTAAATTTGTTGTTTCTTTATTTCCATCCTACATTATTCTAACAAGTCCACTCAACTAGAGTTGAGCTCATTTTGATAGATTTATAGTTATTTATCTAAATCTCCCTTGTTTTGTGGTGCTTTTGAATTCAAAAGGTTTAGAACTAATAAAAAATTGAATTTGAATAGCTTAAGCATAAATTAAAAACAAATCTTAGCTTAAAAATATATTTATAAAGGTTGCAAGAACTGCCTTGAAAAAGGCAAAATGTTGACTTTACATGTAGTCACGATCATTTTAAGTTTAGGGATCACTTTCGTTTGACAATTTGCTTGAAATTGTGTTTTTTTTTTCATATTTTTTGAAGTATTTGATTAATCAACAAATACTACAATTTTGCATGAGTTTCACTAAAAACTTTATCTTAAAACCTTGATTATGAAAAAATTATAATTTGTAACTTTTTAAACCTATTTTTTCAAACTACGAGCGCAAAAGCTATTATTATGTCAAACACACACTTAAATGACTGCCAATTGAATTTTTTCATTGACACAGATAATATCTCCATATAAAATCCTCATATTGATCAATTTAGTATACTTATCATTTAACAAGTACCTACATATTAATTTTAGGTAACCTTCATAACTCAATTTATGAGAATAACTTTTTCATTTCAGAAAAAAAAAACATAATATATATTAGTTTCAACAACTCTGATTAATTTTTAGTTTTAATAGAGCATTGACTATTAATATTTAGAAACAATGCTTTGATAGAATAGAAATCCTTATAATTATAATCACTTTATAATTTTGTTTGTGAAATATTTTTGTTTCAAAAACTCGTTTTTATTTTAGACTCATTAATCAAACTTAAAGAATATTAAAAATAAAGAATGCATTTATAAAATTATAAATAAAATATATTCATTGCATAAATAAAGTTAATGTCATATATAACAATTTAATTAGCTAAATAACATATACTCTGACGCATTCCATGCTACCAAATCATAGTCATCACATTATTTTCATTGTCATCACCTCTCAACCACCTCCAACTCCACCACTACTTTATCATTACTATCACATCACATCATTATCATTCTAAAACTATTATATTTTTTAAAATTTATTATTTATCAAACATCTTAAAATCTTTTTCATGTAAAATATTTTACACAAAACAATTATTCTCTATATATCATAAAAAAAAACATCAGGCTGGTAACTATAATCGCTAATTTGTCCTTGAATTTTATTTCCTAAACTACCAAAATACCTTTGATTAGAATTCAAAAGAGAAGCAAGAAAAATCAGACTACTATTGGAGGTGCTTTAGCTAATGTCGTGGTCCTATTGGAGTTGTCTGTATTGAATGGAACGAAGGAAGTTTGCCTCGCGTTAGAAAGAAACAATCCCTTCAAAGAGTTTATGTAATAACTAAATAAGTGACTGTGAGTGTAATGATGGATTGATACTTTAAACCACTTTTATTTTTCTTTTATTTTTGTTTCCATCCTGAATTGCCATGACAGGCCTACCCAACTAGAGCTCGTTATGATGAATCTTCGATGTTTGTGGTGGTTTTGAATTCAAAAGGTTTAGAGTTAAAACAAAGTTGAATTTGAATAAATTAAAAACAAATGTTAGCTTAAAAGTAAATATATTTACGAAGGTTTCAAGAATTCCCTTGAAGAATGCAGAATGCTGAGTTTACATGTAAAGTTTAGAATCTAGATTTGTTCTTTGTTTAAAAGATATAGCTATAATTTATAAGGTTTTTTTTATTAATTATAGACTTTTTATATAAAAGACTAAATTATATGTATAAATTAATTAGAATTATAATTTGTCTTGATAAAAAATAGAATTAAAAAATTAAGAACAATACGTAGTGCATTCAAATAAAACATGTATATATTCTCATACAAATTGATGTGTCGTGTAAATAAAATAGAATCATTGTTTACTGGAAAAGTGTAACAGTGCTTTTACTATTTCATCAGCTTTCAATGACATTAAAGATTTTTCAGAGTTTCCATTTATTATTATCAAATTCGCAGGAACAAATAAGGTTTTTTTCTTTTTGATTGCGAAGTTAAACAACGAAAATATCCTTGGAATAAAAAAACTTAAACATAGTGTCATGTGGTAATTTTGTATTTTCACCATGTTTTTTTGTTATTATAATATTAGTTGAGAGAAAATTTGATATTTGATCAAATATAAAATAATAAACAATTAAAATTCATAATGAAATGATCAAAATACCCTTAAAAACAGAAATCTCAAGCTTGGAGTCAATAAGCTTCCTGGTCTTTTCACAATGGTTTTGTTATAGTTATAAAATCAGATTAGGAACACTTTGATATTTGGTAAAGAAAAAAAGGATGTGTTGCATCTTATTTTTTTTATTTTTTTTTTGTTTTATTTTACTAAATTGATTTTTTTAATATCATCATTCAATCAAGAATAAAATTTATTTTGTATTTTTATTTTTATTTTTTTCAATGCTATTTTTTTAATTCTCTTGTATAATTGAAATTATTTTTATAATTTCATCCTTCAATATTTAATTGATTGAGAATTGAATATCATGATTTGTTCATATTTAGTGCATTGAGTCAAGTAACTCGGGTGAGGGGTTTGAAAAGTTAAAAAAAAAAAGTTGTATAATTATTATTTTTTTCTATCGAGTTATTTTAATATTATGATCTGGACTATAAGTTTGATAAGATATCTTGGATTGACGTAGTCATGATTATCGTGGTTATAGGTTTTTAATGACTAATTTTTTTAATGTTTTTTTTAACTTTTTACCACATTTTAGTATGTGAGTATAATATTTTACAAAAAAAAAAAAAAAAAAGTCTGGCTCCATAACAACGCGCAGGAATCAAGACTAATTTATCACTAACTTTGATACTTTTACATAGATAAGTTGTCAACACCTCTTAATTAAAAAATAGCAAAAGTTGATAAACAAGTATATAAACTTTACGATGTTAGTGTAATATTAGTTATTTTCTAGACTCATTATTTTTTTTAAATAAATACAATTAAGAGTGAAAAATTTTAAATGAATATATTTTTATTATTTTTTATAAAAGATTTTATTTTCTCTCCTTTATTTATATCAATTTCTTTCTTCAAAATAAATCTAAAAAAACTAATAAAATATCACAGTAAAGCTCATTTTCACCATAAAATTTTCCAAACATTTGCGCAAGAACGGGAGGGAATTTACTAATTTATTTGATAAAGAGAAAAAAAGAGCATTAATGCTATATATTTGTTACTCCAGTCTGGCAGTCTCCACAAAGCAGAGTCCTTCAGCCTCTAATTCTGATCTGGCAAGGTAAGAGAGAGAAGTGTTCAAACTTCAACCGCCTAAACCGTCAAGATGGAGCTGTCAGGTTCCAAGATATTGAAGATCTCGAGATCATCCATCAAAAAAAGATATGAGAAATTGACAGACACAACACAATGACACTGACACATCAACAATAATAATAAAATTTCAGACAGGACTTTTCTGTTTATGATATGTCCGCTACTGCTGCGGTGGAGCAAAAGAAAATACTCAATATCTTCAACTCTACTCGTTAAAAACCTAAATTTCGAGAGGATCCACAAAATGACAACACTCTCACACGCATTCTCTGGTGGCCCTCACTGGTCACGTCGGTTATTTTGCCGGCGGCTGGTCGCACGTGTGTCCACTTCACTTCGGGCCCCACGTATCTTTATTTTTCACGTTCTTTTTCCCCCCTCAATTAAAATGCCCTCATGCAATCAAACGATAAAGATTTCTCCACGTCGCTGATGGTTTTGATTAAGGATTCAACGTGGCAGTCCTTGAAGGGCCAGTGTCGGCAATAAAGCTAGTAAACAGGATAAGAGCTCAGGCCCTGGACGTGATCCTTTGTATGCAATTGTCGGAGTTGCTCATCACATCAATAAAAGCTCAGACTTTATTTCTCCTCCTGCGTCTGGTGTTAACAAAGAAGAGCAGCATTCAGCATTCTTGAGTAGAGAAATTCAGGCACGTTTTTTGTATTAAATCTCACGCATGAGAAAGTCTGGCTTCCATGATTTTACTCTTTATTTGCATCTCATCGCTTAAGGTCGTGGAATTGTTGGGCTTCAAGATTATTATTGAAAAATTATGTCGTTATATTAAATTTATTATTTGGGTTCGGAATTCATTTAAAGTTTTGTGCTGATTCTCAATTTCGATTCTATACGTACGTAATTAGTTAGTTAGGTTACATTTTTGTTTTAATATAGAGTCCTGTAATAAATTATAACCAGGCTACTACATAATGATGGTCAGTTGGTGTTTTACATGCGTGGATCCGTGCTAAAAGGGGGAGAGTTGAGTGCGACTATATTCATGAGATATGGAAAATTATTGAGTATATGAGGATTTAGGAGTTGTATTTGTCGACGTGTGCTAATCATTTTCAGATGAAAATCTCGGTACAATGGATATATATATGTGTGTGATCAAGCATATTATGCCATGGGAAAACCGCCATGGTTTAATTAGAAGCAAGTGAACAAGGACAGTCAATTCTACTAAAACAGCCAATCAATCTTTCGTTTTGCCCCAAGTCAAGATTTTGGCTAGGGGCGATGCGCGAGATCGAGAGCGAGACCCCACATGTCGTCTTTTCTTCTGCTTTCGAAAGACATGATCTCTTGGTTTCACCTCTCCAAATACTTCTTGACGTGGGATCGTGTGATGTTTGAGAACCACCGTCGCAATTAATGTATTTTGGAGGTTTTTTTTTTCCTTCTTCAATCCTTTGAAGGGTTTTTTCTCTCTTTTATTGACACGTTTGTTTGGCGTACAAAATGTATATAACCATTCAATATAGTTGTGGAAAATGACACACTTAAAAGGCTAATGATGAGTAATCTGCTTACCCAAATTTCAATCAATGAAGATGTATGTGGAAATTCGAGTAGAAGTTTTTTGAATTAAAAAATTTATTTTTGAATTTATTCATCTAAAATTATCTAATAAATATTTTTGTCATGTCAACAAACTCATCTTTCAACTTAAATATTTCTAAATTGGTTCAAAAAACAAAAAGTCAAACTAGAAAAAAAAACTCTTTTAACCTTGATTTACGTTTTTTTACCCAAATGAAAGCCTCAAGATACCTTCATGAATTTTCTTTTGTCAAATAAAATTTATTATACTAAGATCGGTTTTTTTTAACCGGAACCATATCAAATAGCCTACTCATAGCTTAAATTTTGTAGTTTTGTAAACAATATTAGAATACCAAAGAGCGTGATATCATTTTCAGTTTCTACTTTAGAATTTTAACAAACAGAAATACAAAACTTGTATATTTTGCATTTTTTTATTTGAAAAAAAATGAAATCAACAACCACTGACATTATTTGCTATTGATTAAATTAATTCATATTTCTTTCAAAACAAAAAAAAGAGCACGTCAATCAATCAAAATGCATAATTCAAGCAAAAGGGTAATGATTATAATGTCACGCGGAAAAAACCCATATCTATCTCGAAGAAGCATTTGCGTTTTCCTCTGCAAATATCTGTCCTGAGCCTGCAATCTTTACAACTTGATAGTTTCGCCAGCAAAAAGAATTCACCTTCATTTTGCTCTTTCAAGACGCCCCGTGCGAGTGATTAGATGACACCCCTTTGATCCGTGGGTCTCTCTATCTTTTAGAAATTTAGATTAATTTATGAATTTGTAAATAAATTAAGCTTAATTGAGAAATTTTAAAGTATTCTGAAAATATTTTTCATTATTTACTCTATATAAAAAATACAATATAGTAAAAAATAAAATTAAAAAATATAAAAAAAAGAGAGTTAACATAAATAACACTACCAGAAAATTGACAGATACAAACAGAAACATCAACAGAAAAATTCTATTGGTAGATTACATTGAACTTTACTCACACTATATTCTTTCACTGTATCCATTGGTAAACACCGATAAAAATATTTCATCAGTATATATCGAGAGAATTACAATGAAAAAAAAAGAATAAAAAAAAAACAATATACAATGACATGTTATTTTGACGGATATAATTACCAACGAAATTAACTTGTCGGTGAAGTTCATCGGTAAATCTATCTATAATATTTAATTTATGATCTAGAGAGCGACCCTACTCTCTCGATCCCCCTTTTTTTCTTTTTCATCCCAGCTTTGCAACAAACAAATAGCACCCCCTGCCCTCCTAATTTTATCACAAATCAACCTCTTACCATAAATTCGGTCACCCCAACACTTAGTTTGTCAGCATCCTTGTTTTGGTTCAAATTTTATTGAGGATTCTCCACTTCAAGTAAGAAAAACTACCAATTTTTTATTTGAACTCCATTTTAAAATGTTAATTTTTATTGTATATTTTTGTAATATATGTATTGTTTTTTAGTGTTTACTTATTTTATAACTTTTTTTCATAGAAGTTTGTTGTATAAATGTATGATTTATAAATGTTAGGGTTTGTTTGAGATTTTGTAAAATTATATTTGTTTGTAAAATGCTGAAATTTATTTCAAATTTGTGACTTAGGTCTTTTATGATGAAATAAATAATGACTTATTTAACAAGTATGTTTTATATTTTGTCAATTTTATTATTGAGTTCAGGAATTTGGTAAATATATAGAAATTTGAATTTATGTGGATAATTGATAATGAATTAAAAGTACTATTAAAATATATTGAATAAGTTTGAGTTAAATCAATGTTAGCTAATTTATTTAGTTTACATAATTCATTAATACATGTTGTCATCAATATTTTATATAGGTTTAATTTGATATAAGTAATGGATGATTGTTCATGGATGTATCGAGATTCACCTAAAAGGTTGATTAAGATGGATTATTGTAATGGGATTCAGGGTTTTATTAATCACGTACTATTTAATCCTTGAAATATTAGTGGTGGCGGTATTAGATGTCCATGTAAGAGGTGTAAAAATAAAAAGTTTCTCGATCCAGATGTTGTAATGATGCATCTTCTATAAAAAAGTTCATGCAGAAATATTTGTGTTGGTTTGCACATAGAGAACCATATGTTCCTTACGAGACCATAGTAGAAATGATGACTAGGTCAACTTCTAGTTCTAGAAACGTGCATGAAGTTGTAGATGACAATCGTAATTCTTATAGGAATATGACTATGGATATGATGAGAATGAATCAGGGTCGTGCCGATGAATATCCAATCACAGATAAAGAACCTAATGTAGACTCTACCATGTTTTTGATCTTTTAAAATATTTTGACGAACCATTATGGGATGGGTGCCAAATCACAGTAAATTATCGATCGTTGCATAAGTGTTCATCATCAAGTCAGATCATAAGTTAAGTGAGACTGGTTATGATAGAATTGTGAAATGAGAGAAAAGTATTTTACCTTAAAGGAATAGGCTAAAAGAGAACTTTTATACTGTTATATCCACGATGAAACCCCTTGACCTAGGATACCAAAAAATTAACATGTGTCTAAACTTCTGCATGTTGTATTGCCTTGAAAATATAGAGTTGACCGAGTATAGAATATGTAGGCATACTTGTTATAAACCTAGAACTAGTAGGAGAAGGATTCTTGTTGCACATAGAAAATTAGATACTTCCCAATCACACATAGACTACAAAGGTTATTCATGTCTCCAAAGATTGTTGAATACATGACATGACATCATTCACATGATGTGGTGGATGAAGTGATGGTGTACCCTTATAGTGATGAAGTTTAGGAACATTTTAATAGGTTGCATCATTGGTTTTCAGTGGAATCTAGGAACGTGCGTCTTGAGTTATGTACAGATAAGTTCAATCCATTCGAGTCATTTAATGCTCCCTATTCTTATTGGCTGATAATACTTACGATTTACAACTTGCCACTAGGAATTGTATAAGGCTGAAGTTTATGTTTTTACTTATGGTCATACCCGGTCCTAATAGTTTGGGTTGGAATATAGATGTTTGTCTATGATTGTTGATTAATGAGTTGGAAGCAGTTGTAAGCATGCGAGGTTTTTACTTATGATGTATCGAGGAAACATAATTTTCAGATGAAGGCAACTTTAATGTCAACTATTAATGATTTTCCTGTGTATGGAACGATTTCTAGTTGGATCACGCATGAAAAATTAGCATGTTCATACTGTATAGAAAACAACAAGGCCTTCACAATAACAAATGGTGGTAAAACGTCTTTTTTTATTGCCACCGACGATTCTTACCAATAGATCACAAGTATAAAAATAACTTTTTTGTTGGTAGAGTTGAAAGAAATGATGCACCATCGCTACTATTTAGTGAAGAATTGTATGACGTGGTGTCATAATATGATGACATTGTGTTTGGTTTTCAATCTGGTAAGCAGAAGTTTTCTGGTTTTGGTTTAACTCGTAATTGGATAAAGTGAAGAATTTTCAGGAAGCTTTCTTATTGGAAGACCAATCTTCTTCGTCATAACCTTGATGTCATGCACATTGAAAAGAACGTGTTTGAAAACATTTTTAACATGGTTATAAACATGAAAGGGAAGTCAAAGGATAACATGAAGGCTAGAATGGATGGATATATGTTTTGTCATTATAAAAACATGGAGTTGGTTTATGATGGGTCATGGATTACAAAGCTCAAAGCAAGTTTGTCCTTAGACAAGAATGCACAATTATTTGTCTACCGATGGCTTAAGAGTTTGTGTTTTACTGATGGACATGCTTCGAACATATCTAGATTGGTGAGTTTAGAGGATTGCAGATTGTATGGAATGAAGAGCCATGACTGTCATTTATTTATACAAACATTCATTTCATTATCTTACCGGGATTTATTACCAAAGGGGATATGGGGTGCACTCACGGAGATCGGTCATTTCTTTAGAGATATATGCTCCAACAAGTTGCAAACACAACACATAGAGAGGCTTGAAATAAATATCATCCAGACAATCTGCAAACTTAAAATGATATTCCCTCCATTGTTTTTCAACTCAGTGAAGCATCTACCTATACATTTATCATTTGAGAAAAAAGTTGAAGGCCCGACCCAATATAGATATATGTATCCATTCAAGAGATTAGAGATTATACATGCATCCTAATTGAAATTCTATCTTTTTTTTTAATTCAAAACATTTATTTAATTCTATACAAGTACTTGTTCAATCTTAAGAGAAAAGTAAAACTCAAGACACATGTTGAGGTTTCGATATGCAAAGCTTATATTGTTGAAGAGATCTCAACATTTATATTATATTATTTCAAGCCTCACTTAAGAATAAGAATTAACAGCGTTCCAAGGCATGATGACAGTGGGGAAGTGCCTTCGAGCAAGAACTTGTCAATATTCTCCCATCCTGGATGACCCGTACCTAAAAAATATTATGAGTGAAAGATGTTTGATAGAAATAAAATCCAGACAAGCACATAATTATGTGTTATTTAACTGCGATGAACTGAGACTTTTTATTCAATGAGTATAATACTTAACATGTCATTTCTTTTAAAAAAATTATCTCTTATACTATCATAAACTAATAGGTTGTTGAATTCTTTATTGGCAACATCATCAATTTTTACTGTTCAAAAACTCATAGCTAACTGAAACTCAAATCTTTCGATTATAAAATAAACAATTTTTCACGTGGTTTAGAATACTTGTAAGGACTGTTTAATTATTCTTATCACTTGAGATACTTAATTTTGTTATACATTTCTCATTAACTGTTAATAGTTGTAATTTATGTATCAAGTTTATCAATTGAAAGAGAATGCTAGTGTTACTTTGAATTTACTAAGTTTAGATTCTAAAAGAAAGGTGAAGTGCTATAACAAGTATTTTATAAATGGACATGTGTTTTATATTGAAGAGTATGGTCAGGGTAGAAAAATATATAACATTGAGTTTGTGTTAAGATATTGATTTCTAATGAGTTTGAAGTTGACTACTATGAGAAATTAGAAGATATCATTGAATTGCAATATTATAGTGAACTGAATAAATAAGCAATTCGATTTTTTTCTTCACATTTATAGATGTTAATGGTAAATCAAATATATAACTATTGATATTTACTCATGAAATAATTTAAAACATTTCAACTTAATTCCCTTGTTTAATGTAAATTAATGCCTGAAAATAAATCATCAATATAGCATATTGAAAGAACTCTCGGCATGCAAGGATTGAGGGATTGATCCAAGAAGTGATAGAAAGAATATCTCATATCCTTACTTTCTTAAAATTTTTAATTCTTCGAATCCATATCTTTCTTTTCTTTTTTACCAAAAATCTAGTTGAACGGTTAACCTTCATCTTTTTTCCTTTCAATTTTATTTCAATATTCAAAACAGAAGGAGGTAGATGGTTGCAATAATCTAGTTGTCTTTATAAAAGTTTAATTTTTTTCTGTTTTCTTTTCCATCTCTATCGAAAAGCTTTCGTCCAATTTTTATCAACACATAAATTGAAAAACTATGGTAGATAACGGTGTTTTGAAACTCGGCCTAGCCATGACTCGGCTAAAGAAAAAAGAAGGAACCCTAAAAATCTATCTTCTCTGAAAAAGGCCACTCTCTTTTTTGAAAAAAAACCCTCATTGTTTCTTTCTATTTTTTTTTTCAAAAATTTATCAAACATTGGGTCAAAAATTGCGTAACAACAACAATGTTTTGAAACCCGGCCTAGCCATGACTCGGCTAAAAGTTTAGATCATGAGTTTGACGAGTTAACCCATTAATTAATTTCTTTTTGTTTTTAAAAAACACCCCCCCTAAACAAAACATCATTTTAGAATAAAACTAATTATGTATATAATTTTGCATGACTCAAAGGCAACGTACCGTTGTAAACTAGGCACACAAGTTTGTAATTTTTCTCGTTCTAAACACCATTACTCAAAGCCGACTTGAAAGGATAACAAGAAATCCTTTTGTCGTCTACAATAGACTATGCTTCGTTCAATAGTGACTCATATTATAACAATTTTAAAGCCTAGTGGTTTATTTTATTTTGCAAGCTTTCATCAAGTGGTAGGCGAACCCAGAAAAACTGGAGTTTACACGTGAGCAGCATGCTTTGTAAATAAGACAAGCGGCGAAGGCTAAAGAATTGTTTAAACGCCTTTCTGTGCTTTGTTTTCTAAAGTTTTGCGTAAAAGAAGGTAAAATGCTGAAACTTTCAGTGAAGGATTGAATTTTATTTGCCAATCAAACAATTTAAGTAGCAAATATGACCGTTCAAATTCAAGCTGGATAATCAGTGCCAATATAAAAAGAGGAACTAGGATGTCCTGGAAAATGTATTTATTAAAAATCAAAATATTCAACTAAAGGTTTTGTATTTATATAGATAGTTTTTGAAATTGTGGTAGAGATTGTTTTTTAACGTGTTTTTTGTTTGAAAATACTTTAAAATAATATTTTTTTAAAATTTATTTTTAATACGAGTACATCAAAATTATTCAAAATCATAAAAAAAAATTAAAAATTAAAATTTTTTAAAAACACTTTTTAAATGCTTAAGGAATTTTAAAAGGTTGTTTGTGACCAAGGAATTTTGCTCCATTTTTTTATGAATTCAAATCTTGAGATAATTCTCCACCAAAGTTTATTAAATTTTTTAAAATGCATTACATCAATGTGTAAGATGTATTTAGTTTCAATTGAAATTGTAAATTGATTTGAAAACACCCTTATAATTGGAGGAAAAAAAAAAACTATCCACGTTACATTATAATTATTAAAAACAATTACCAGGTACATAATCTTTATAAAAAGCATGTTCTTGTGTGTGTTTAAAATAATGGAGGTAGGGCCACAATTTAAAAGAAAATAAATGGTATCAAGATATCAATGAAAGATTTGTTTGTAATTCTTTGAATTCATTTTGCGTTTACATGGAGGAGAGACAAATATAATTAAAATTGTCTCCGGACATTGTTTTTAGACCTCAGGTCCATTATAAGCCACTTGTCGGGGTAGAAGTTGACTCGCAATCACGTGGATGGTTCATCCAATGAGGAAACTTTTTTTACTTGCCGCGTGGAAATTAACCATTTATTTACGGGGTGATCTCCATCAACAATATTTTCAGCTTCGTGGGTAGCACCCCATAGAAGTGGGATTGTTGTTTTAGAAATTTTCTTTTATTTAGTAATCATCTATATTATTGATTTGTGATATGCCGTGGGTTGGATTAAATTTTTTAAAAAATATAAAAAAATATTCAGATATTATTAATATTTTTTCTAGCAAAAAACATTAAATCGTGTTGAGATTGATCTCATATAACCTGATTGATTTTATGGGACCAAAAACAACTCACACGACTTGTAAAAAAATAATTTGATTAAAAATAATTTTAAGATTATATCTTTTTCTAATATTAAGATAATAACATATTTGATTGAATTTGATCAACATGAATTAACATATCAAATCCATGACTCGGGTTGTGAGATTATGATAATCTAATAGAAAACAAATCAAATTAAATTATGAAGTCTAATTTTTAATTAACCTAGTATTGAAAGATGAAATTGAAAAATAAAACTAATTAAAAAAAACCTAAAAAAGCAATTCGAGTTAACCTGTCAAACTCAAGATCCTGGTCATAAAACTGAGATAACCCAATGGAAAACAAATCAAAATAAATTATGAATTTCAATCCTCAATCAGCCCAATATTAAATGATGAGATTTTAAAAAAATCAATTAAAAAATAACATAAAAATGACCTGAGTCAATCCATTAAACTCATAACTCGAGTCATCAAACTAATATAACCTTATAAAAAATGACTTGATTTAAGTTAAATTGACCTGTCAAATTCACGATTTGATCATGAAATGAGATAACCCATAAAGAGTAATTCAAAATAAATTATGAAACTCAATTCTTAATTACCTATGTCGGACTTAATGTTGAACGGTGAAATTTGTAAAAGTTTCAATAAAAAATGAGTCAAGTCAACCTAGGTTAACCCATTTAGCATTATTCCCAGATTATGAAGCTGAGATAATCTAATATAAAGTAAATTAAAATAAATTATGAAGTCTAATTCACAACCAAACACAATATTAAATGATGAAATTGGGGGAAAAGAGTCAATTAAGAAAAAAAACCAAGTCAATTAGGTTAACCCTTCAAACTCGTAACCCGGGTCATGAGACGAGGACAACCCAATAAAAATCAAATCTAATGTTGACTGACATGTGACCCGGGTCATGAGACCGAGATAACCTCTTAAAAAAAATAAAAAAAAAACAACTTGATTTAACTGAGATTAAAAGACCAAAATCAGCGACCTTGATCGTGAGATCAAGATATCCCAAAGAAAGCATATCAAAATAAATAATGAAGCTCAATTACCAATCGACATAGTGTTGAATGATAAAATTGAAAAAAAATCAATTAAAAAAAGACACAAGAAATAACTCGAGCCAACTTGAGTTAACCCGTTAAGCACTATTCTCAAGTCACGAGACTGAAATAACATAATATAAAGTACATAAAACAAATCATGAAGTCTAATTCCCAAACAACTCAATAATAATAGATAAAATTGAAGAAAAAAGTTAATTAAGAAAAAAGAAATGAAACTTGAATCAATCAAGTTAATTCGTCAAACTCGTGACTTGTATCATGAGAGTATGATAATTCAATAAAAAAAATCTAATATTTAAGGATAAAATTAAAAAAAAACACATTGATTGAAAAAAAATCAGAGAAGAAAAACAAAAAAGCAAAGCACTATTTCAATGAATAATGTTTGGTGAGTAGGGATTCAATAAAACCCCAATCAACCCAATATTAAAGATGAAATAGAAAAAAGAAAAGTTAATTAAGAAAAAAAAAACTTGAGCTAGTCGAGTTAATCCATTAAACCCGCAATTCGTATCATGTGAGTGTGATTACTTAATAAAAAATAAATACAATTTTAAAGAATGAAATAAAAAAACATTAATAAAAAAATAATTAAAGTAGAAAAATTAAAAAAAAAAAAACATTATTCCAATAAATAGTGCTTTGTGAAGAGGGTTACACTAAAACCTCTTTTTTTTAGTTTATAGATAATTAAAAAATAAAATTAAAAAAACATATATTCATAGAAAAAATAAATAAAAATGAAAAAAGCAAAACAAAGTATATTACAATGAATAATATTTTGTGATGAGAGGAATAATAAAACCTCCTCTTCTAATTTATAGTTAATTGTAAGTGAGCAATTAATTAATGGAGTAGATATCCATTATCCTTTACTTGCATTTTCTTATCTTGCATTTAATATATAACAATGGTAAAAAATAGAAAGTTTTATTTTTTTATAGAAACAAAAGAAATTATTTGCTCATATTTACTAATGATATTTTTTAAGGTTTTGCATGGATTATAAATGAATTTGAATTAGAGGAAAAAAAAATTAAGAGACCAAGATAACTCTATATATATAAAGCAATTGAAAAAACAATTATGAAGCTCAATCCCTATATAACATAATATTGAAAGATAAAATTGAAGAAAAACTAAATAAATAAATAAAAAGATTGAGTTATTAGAGGATGAAATTGATTAAAAAAATATATTCAATTACAAAACGATAAAAAAAAATAAACCGACTCTACCCGGGTCAACCTCCTAAACTCGTGACCCGATTCATGAAATCAAGAAAACTCTATGAAAAGAAAATTGAAAAAAAATTGTGAAGCCCAATTAAAAAATATTTAATTAAAAAATAACCAAAAAATAATCAAGGTCAACTTGTCAAACATGTGAATTGAGTCATGAGATCATAATAATTCTATAGAAATAAAAAAAAATTAGTAAGTTCAATTTCCAACAAACTCAATACTGAAGAATGAATTGAAAAAAAAAATTAATTAGAAAAAGCAGCAAAAAAACAACAACATAAGTCATCCCGGGTCATCCCAAGTTAACCTATTAAATCCACAATCTGGGTAATGATATCAGGATAAATTCATAGAAAGCAAATAAAAAAATTATAAGACCCAACTTCCAACAAATCTAATATTAAATGATGAAATTGAGAGAAAAAAAACTAAACTCATGTGACTAATATATAACTCAATAGAAAAAAATAAAAAATATATATAAAATACAATTTCCAAAATAATTTAATATTGAAGGGTGAAATTTAATATAAAAAAAATTGAGTTGTTGAAGGAATAAATTAAAAAACAAAAAAGCAGAAAAATATTTCAATAAATAATGTTTTGTAGGTATAATTATAGTGATTTAGCAACATCTTTTAATGTTTTGTTAATATTAATACATTTTATAAATAAAACCTAGTCCGCTTTCGCACAAGAGTGTTTTTTTATCGGCAAATGATTTTTTATTAACCAAAAGATTATTTATTTATCTATTATGATTTTATTATTCTAGATTTAGTATCTGCAATAATAAATGTGTTTTTTTTTCATGTTTTTTAGTTTATCTAATGTTTATACAGTTTTGAGCATTGTTTTCATTCAATGCTTATTTTTGTTTGTTTTATATTTTCATGGGGTTCTTCAATGTTTAATTTTTTGTGTTGTATAGTAAAAACTTGTTGCACGAAAAAGTTCAATTAGACGAGGGTTTTCTTGAAGTTCATTGTAAAGCTACCCGTAGATTGCTGGAAAGAAAATCATGCAATTTTGCTTGTATTATAGTTTTTTTTTATTATTATTTTTACTTTGAACTTGGAATTGTCCATCGATTTTTTTAAAACAAATATTTATCTATTTACTTAATTATTTTATGTTTTAGGTGCGCATATATTAAGACACATCTAAGTCTTTAGTATTCTTTGTGTTATAGAGAAGTTGATATTATTTTGGATATATCAAGTCTTTCCCTTTTTTTTTATTTATTAACACTAGAAAAACCAACTTTGGAAAGGAAATGAACATAAAAACGTGAAATGATTGAAAATAATTTTAACAATTTTTAAATATAAATGATAAAAAAGGAAATCTCATTTTTAACATGAATGGAAGTATAGAATATAGATAGACATATTGACCCCCAACCGATATGATTTTTTCATACGTTATTCTACAATTCAAAACCTCTTGACAATTAATATTTTTGTATCCTCTCATGTTTTTTTTTAATAAATCTAATAATCATTTTTATGAAATATAAATTATTAAATTAAAATTAAATAAATATATAGGTAATAATTTATTTTTTATTATTTAGTTTTTTTTTACCTAATCTATATCATTGAATTTAAATAAATAACTATGAATCGTCATAATCTAAAAGAAACACAACAATATTAAAATTAAGAAAGAAGAAGGTATACAAGTCGTAAATTTCGCTAAACAAATAAATAACCCCTTACAAGTATATAATTTTCCCTATTCTCCAGGAAGAAAATTATAAAAATAAAAATACCTACCAATAACACGGCTAAAGGGGTTAACGTGAGTTTGGGAGGAATTTTCTATATTTAAACAAATATTCACTTTGTTCTCGTTCTCAACCCTCTCATTCTTCAAACACACCATCATTGAGAGAGAGAAAACTAAGAAAGCCAGAGCTCAGAGAGAGAGAGAGAGAGAGAGAGAGGGAGGGAGATGGAGGATACTGAATCCAAGTTTAAGAGGGTTTGCGTGTTTTGTGGGAGTAGTTCAGGCAAGAAAGCCAGCTACCAGGAAGCTGCTGTTGAGTTGGCCAAGGAACTGGTAATTGTATTTATATATGTATACACACACACACGCACTTCATATCAGCTCACAAATACAATGGATTTCTCCTGGTTCTTTTCACATATTCATCCCTACCATTCAACATTTCTTTCGAATAGCTTTTCTTTAGACCATTCCCAACTTGGGACAATTTCTTCTTTTTTGCACCTCTTTTTTGTGTTCTTTTTTCGCCCTTATCTCTTTCTGGGTCTTAGAAATTCAACTTTGCTCATTGAAGGAGAGATTCTAAAATTTTCCTTCAATCTTTTGGGTGAATATATAAAAATATTTCAATGTTAATCCTTCATTCAACGCGCAATTTGGTTAAAGTTATTATCTTTTTTTATGGTCTTGGTTTTGGCTTTTAGTGCGTAACAAGACACCCTCTTTTTAGATTCTTCAATATTTTCATCGTCTATTTCTTTTGTTTTTGAAAAAAAAAGTTTGTATATTTATTCATTCCATTAGCCTGAATGATTTTGCTTCATGTTTCTGCAAATATACTTCTTTGTTTTTTTCCCCTTCTTCAAGTACTGGGTGTGGGAGTGGTGGTGGTGGTGTTGTGTCTGCAAGTTGCCACAAAACAAGCTTTCAACGTGGGCTTATGATTGTTAGAGAAGTTAGCTGGGGGAGAGAAGGTTTAGGGTTTATGTTAGGCATGAGAGACAGCTAGCTGTAACCTGCCTGTCAGTTGAGCAGCCTTCTTGCATGATCCTTTGTTTTTTTTTTTTTTTTGGTTCTGTAAATTTAATTTCAAGAAAAAGAAAATATTAAAATCTAAATAAAAACAAGATGAATATTCTTTGGTTAATCCCCTGGGGAACCAAACGTGCTGCCTTGATATCATGACTCTTTTAAGCGTGTTCCCTTTGGGCACTACTTCACAAACTCAAACTCCATGATTTTTGTTTATGGGGTTCCCTGCCAGTATTTTTTTTTCACTCACTGGTCTTTATAGTTTTTATTTGTTCCACTAGAAGCTTATGATTATTATTGTCATATAATGAATTCCATGGTTAATTTATTGAATCATACTAATGAATATCTTGTGGTGTTGATGATTGTTATTTGTGACACGTGTTAACTGGGTTTGGTTTTCTATGAGTCTTGAAGGTTGAGAGAAGAATTGATTTGGTCTATGGAGGTGGGAGCGTGGGGTTAATGGGCCTTGTTTCTCAGGCGGTTCATGATGGTGGGCGCCATGTTCTAGGGTTAGTCCCTCCCTCTCCCTCTCCCTCTCTCTCTCTCTCTCTCTCTCTCTCTCTACTCGATCTTTACATCTTTGGATGTCAAGTAAAAGAAGTCTGCTTCACAAGACAAGCATCATTTTTTCTCATTATAATAGTTACCTTCCCCTTTGGTACATTGAAATGGGGTTTGACAGACATTCTTTTGCTTATTTGTTTATTACTGTCAGTTTTTCCTCTTGAGCCATGCAGATTTCCTAATTTCCAATGAATTGGAATTCCCATTTCTCAAACCTACTCAAAGCCAGACATCATGGGATCAAATGCTGGTCCAGACAAAAATGAGGAATTTAACAATTTCTTTTCTTAATTTCTTCTTTTGAATGAAAAAGTTGTGTTTCGAACACGTTAATTTTGTAGCTAGTAACTGTGGGACGTGGTACTGAATTTATTATTTTTGGTTTGTGCTTATTATGACCATGGCTAGAGTTCTATTCAGTAAAAGCGAGTGTTTAACTAATGTTTGGGAAGCCTTTTGAGCAGCCTTGATCATGAGTTGGATAAAGTGGATCTGTTTTGGTCCTTGCAATGTCAGTGTAATGCTACCATGTCTTCCTGTTAGAGAGAAAGAGACTGAAAAGGTTGGTAGAAAGTATGCAAACTTTAAGGCAGTGATTGGAGCACCCTTCTTTTTCATGAATAGGAAAGCAGTTGCAATTTTGATTCTTAGAAAGACCTCGCTACCCCTGTAGTAAGTAGTGTTACAAGATTGAAGGCCTGTTTAGGTTGTCAAATGACCTTGCCTGGGGGCAACTAAATTGCTTCCTTAAGATCAATAAAACTCACTGACCTTCAAAAAAATCTTCACATGCATTATTCTCTTTGAACCTGTGTTGCTTGGATATTGTTCCTGACTTGCATTTTTTGGATTGTTTTCATCTTGCAGAGTTATCCCAAGGTCCCTAATGCCCAGAGAGGTATGTAAACAAACACTAAAACACCCTAGTATAAAGCAAAACCTCAGTTTTGTTTTACATGATCATGTGCTTTGTCTACGTTAATGGCAGTAAAATTATGCAATGATAAGACAATATGATGTCATTGGATACATTTAGTATGTTTTGTTCTGCCACTGTCTTTGCATTTCGTGACCCATCTGTCCATTCAGCCAAGCTCCTCAGTTGTTTATTAACACACTTAAATATTAAGAAGTAGATGTGTGTTTGTTGGCTTTTAAAAGAAGTCTAACAGTACTGTGAAACTAAACGAGGCATTGATTAATGACAAGTATTAAATATTTTGTAATATATACAATCTTTTTGCAGGTAACAGGAGAGCCTGTCGGGGAGGTTAGAGCTGTATCTGATATGCATCAAAGGAAAGCTGAAATGGCTCGCCAAGCCGATGCCTTCATTGCCCTCCCTGGTAAGGATTTGATACGTAGACTATTTTATGGGATGTGATGAACAGTATATGCAATGTGTTAAGAGGTTCTCACAATCACAAATCAAGCATCAAGACAGAATTCCCATGCAATTGGACTTGTATATGTTCATGCATTACAGTAATTTTTCACAATGTCCTTAACTGTGATCTTTGTTAATGCCAGGGGGCTATGGGACACTAGAAGAATTACTTGAAGTAATTACATGGGCTCAACTTAATATCCATCACAAACCTGTAAGAATTTTTCTCCTACTTTTTTTTTTTATCGAGAATGATCATTTGCGGGGACGGATCCAATCCAAATAATTAACGTCCTGTGTCGTTGCATAACAGAAAGTCAAACCATGAAATCATTATGAAGAAAAGATTAGTTAAAATGATCAACACTCTCTTATCCAAGAACAACAATGATTAACACGCGCGAGCTACAATTATGCTTTTCCAAAGGCATCAAAATTTAAATGATTCCATTTTATTAGCAATTGTCTCTTACAAGAAAAACCTAACTAAAAGTATATGCACTGTTTTCATCTTTAATTGCTTTTATTAACATTTTTCGTTGCTTGATTAAGAAACTAGCAGAGACAAAAGGATGGGTAACAAACTGAATTTTACTAGAACAATCATTGACTCGCAGTTTAAGATGACAGGCTATGATTATCGCCCATGTGTCAGGTTCATTAGCTTTTATTGGACATTTAGATTGCTATTTTCAGAAAGTATCCAACATCTGCGCGGCATGTGTCTTTTTAACAAGGGATAAAAAAGAATTCTTAGAACTTTGTTGGGTACGTAGCTTCGTTAACAATGAACAAGCATGATAATCCATTTAATATTTGTGCAGCATAAAGAAGGATTAAAAATTCATAGAATTCGTTTAAATGAACCACAACGTAAAGATATCTTGTTTATGAAGAAAGGAGTTCAAGGTGCTGTACTTTTATGTTACTAGAAAATTATCAAACTAAAATGATGGGAATTTAAGATGGTAGTATGCCCTGACCAGCAACTCTCTCTTATTCTTTAGATCATTTCCCCATAACATAGCAGCAGCCGTTATTGTTGCGTCACATGTTGTCATGTTTCCAGTTCTACAACTCTTTGTATATCTTAAAATATTTTAGCTCGCCTGGAAGCTTGGAAGGTGTCAGATATGTCATGTTTCTCGAGTTCACGGCTGTTTGGTTGTTGCATATGCTTCTAAAGCTAACCTGACGCCATCTTGGTCAATAAATGTTATGGATTGTGATAGAGAAGTAATGTAGCTTTGAATCAAATCATGTGGCCCTTCAATGGATTCACATGGGAAGATTAGCTTAAGATATGCCATCTTCAAGCAATATAATTTTGTATGGCGTGTTCATTGGTAGGATGTCCGTCTGAATGGGAGAAAGTTCCCAATAGAGACATAAAAAAATGTGAAGGTCTGATGGTCAAAACAAGGGTTCTTTAATAGTAGGTTAGGTTAATTTGGTATTTAAATTAAGATGTTTCGGTATCGTGAAATGTAGTTTATTAGGGAATTAAGCAGGTGGGTCTTTCATGTTATTTTTGCAGGTGGGCCTCTTGAATGTAGATGGATACTATAATTCGCTGCTGTCTTTTATTGACAAGGCCGTTGATGAAGGCTTTATATCGCCTGCCGCACGTCGCATTATCGTGTCTGCGTCCACAGCTAAACAATTGTTCAGACAGCTAGAGGTAAATGCTCCCTTCTCTTGCGTAAAACATGGTTTTTTGCATGACAATTCAGAAGGGTGACTTCCTTGAACATTCCAATATATATTTGTTCATGTGTGATTTGCTGTCTTAGGAGTCAAGTTCCACTCAAATCACATCTTAAGAAAGAAAGAAAAAAAAAAAAGAAAGGGAGGTAGGGTGCCCCTTGTGCGCGAGAATGGGTGCTATATATATGATAAATGAATAAATAAATGGCACTGTAATTTTTTATTACCTGGTGTATTCACATAACCTGATTCTGTATACATATCTCATTGTTTTTTGGGTAACTTTTTGTTACTTCAGGATTATGTGCCAGAACATGATGAAATAACAGCCAAGTTGGTGTGGGGGGAGGTTGATGATAGACTGACCTGCGTGCCTGAATCTGGGGTTGCCTAGTAATCTCTTTGCTTGGGGGTATATACAACATGGACTTCGGTTTTGCATGCTTGCTCGGCGTGATACAGGTATATACGGTCTTGTATACCGTAGACAACAAGTCAACAAGCTTTGAGAAGAAGAGCTTTTTGGGTTTCTTTTTGACATTGAGTCAGCTCTGATGTCTCGAAGTCCAATATATATAATGTAATGGAAAAGGAGCTCCTCCCCTTTTGCCCTTTTGTGAAAACTTGGAAGGAAGAAATGGAATCAATTCAGGCTTTTTTATAATTCTGTTTCCATCTTCAGACGAGAAGGATGGTATTATGTAGTTTATGTAGTCAAAGTGACCAGATCGAGTAATTAGAAGAAGAAAAAAAGCCATTTTATCTACAGTAGAATCCATTAAAGCTGAACCAATACAATTTGTGTTCCTGTTTGTAAAGTAAATTTAACAGAACACGGACGATCACGTTTTAACCATTTTTAAGCATCGGATCAAGGTCCCTCAAATGGCTAGTGCTTCTGGCATCCAAGTGACCAGATTATCTGAACCTCTTTTCTTCGCCACCCCACGTTTTCCACTATAATGCTTCAGGTTTTATGAGCAAATGCATGCGGCTCCTGATATTAGACATGACTAAAAGGAACAAGACTACTATTTTGCGGAGGGAATTAGGTGACGTTGAAAATAATTGGTGCATGTTCAGGGACTAATTAAAAATAAGATTTATTTATTTTAAGTTAAACACTTTGTTGAAAAATATTCTTTTCTAGATGAGTGCTATACATTAAAATGTTAAAATTTATAAAATCAATTATGAATGAATACAAAATTAATCTTAAGAATTCTTTGATGGAGTTGGGGAAAAAACCAAAATTCAATCATAAAGATTTGTCCCATGTTGGTGAACAATTGTTTTCTTTTCTCTTCCAAGGCTTATATGTATATAGCCTTTGTCCCACATAAGAAAGGATGCAATCCCGATCACTGATTAGTATTCATGATTCTCGTGAAAGTTAAAAATAATAATTAAAAAAAAAACATATATATTTTATAGGCAAATATGCTATAAATATAAGCCCTAAATTCATAACTTTATTATCTCTAAATAATAATAATAATAATAAAAATTATCTCTTTATGAGATTTTCAATGTCCATTATAGACCAGAAACTCGTGACTGAGTTAATCTAGAATTAAAAATAAAAGAAATATGAAATCTAAAAATAAAAAAAAAATCACAAAAACTCTTAAAATTGGAGGCCTCAGCAAGATTTTTAATATCTAAATATTTGACGGTATGCATGGTAATGCAGTGGCTGCTATAAGGAAAACGATCTCTAGAAACTTCTATAAAAATTTGAGCGCAATTCAACGGTCAAATAAAATGTTATGATTTTTTTGAGTTATTATTCTTGTCTAGCGCGACCAGACCTTCTCATTGACTTAGACATGTCCTACTGGTTCATAAATACATTTGGCAGGCTATCCACGTAATATGTCTGGGACAGATCCTCATCTAGTTGTGATAGACTCACACCTAACTGCTTAGAATCACCTGTTATCGCTAGCCCGACTACATCTGATTGCTTCTGCAACTAATTTTCTTCTTCTCCTATGATTTAGTTTATATCACATGGAATCATCAAAGTTTAAATAGTTGAAACACCCCCTCCTTAGTTCCCAACCAGAATTCAATATCTTTGATAAAGTATTCTCTTTCATTTTATAATCAGTTTGTGGAAGATCAGAACATTACGACACAAGGGAGACTAATTTGATGAAGTTTTCTGTAAGGCAGTGCATCTCGCATGTCTTCATGTCTGGGCATTAATTTACTACTATCCAAGAGTTTCTCCCAACAATTAACAATCCTCTAGAATGATTCGGATTATTTGAAGACGTTAAGTGACACATTATCAGAGTATCTTTTAGAATATTTGATCTTTTAGGTCATGATAAACCAGATAATGTCTGAGAGGGAACGGCTTCTTGTTCATGGAGTTTTCCATCTTTTTTTAACAGCCATTTAAAAAATACAACATCCTTCATAACACGAAACCCATTTTAAGACTCCAAGTCTTCTTTGCAATATATATATATATATATATATATATATATATATATATATATATATATATATATATATATATTTGGATTTGAAATCGAAATGATATATAATGAGGTGCAATTAAATTCACTCTCAGCTTAAGCTAACACTTGAAATTTGGATTAAATAATATTCCCAGTTTCTCTTTAATTTCAGTTAAGCATGGAAATTAAGGAGTAGTTCCCTCAGTTTTTGTGGGATTGAAAGCTAAAGAACCATATTTTAAGGAAGCCGTGATTCAAGCTTGTGTCTACAGGTGAGAGACACATTATCTTCTTGTTTTTACATTTCAAAAACAAATTTAATTTTTTTTAAAAAAAATTAATATTTTTATTTTAAATTAATTTTTATTTTATATTTCCAAATCATTTTAATATATTGATATTAAAAAAAAATAAAAAAAATATTATTTTAATATATTTTTTAAAAAAATCATTTTTAAAAACAAGTATGGCAGATTTCCAAACACTGGCAGTCAACCATTGTATGGCCACCTAATTGAAGGCACTTGGTATTGTTAAATACAGAGGACAGACAATGAAAAATAGACAATCAACCAAGCAACAATTGATGGATCACAGCCCGGCTATCAACAATTGATGGTGACATTGCGATGATAACATGGAGAAAACCTAACACATAACACCCAGATTACAAAAATGGCATTGCCTTGAGGTGTGTTTCCATGCAGATTCCTTTGAGCTATTATGAAATTTGAGCGATGAACTCAAAACCATATTTTATTCCAAAGTTTGCCAAGGCTGTTGCAACTTGCAAAGGACTTCGGCAATGGCAAGCTGGCTAAGCCCACCAAATCTCAGTCGACTGAAAATGAAAACCAACGGAGTTTTTGGAGTTCGGCGGGTCAGCTCATGCACAACCAAATCTCAACCCACTGAAAAGCATCCCCATTCTTGATGCTTTTGTGATTCATTCTGTTGTGATTGTGTGTGGAATTGAGATAGAAGCTGATTATACTGCCCAAGCACACTAGAATTGGGGATTGAAATGATGCCATTGTTTTTGCAACATCATTCCATTACAAGGAAAAAGAAGAACTGAGCGAGAGAGATTCCTGTCCAGTGCGCTTATTCCGAAAATTGTTACTCAAAACTCGCATGTCTAAAAAGACATTACATGATATATAAAAACCGTTTACATCTCCCTAATTCACACTTCACAGTGATACGAAATTCGCAATGCAAATGCTACCCCCTCTACAATGCGGCAAAGTAATCCTTGCTCTGTCTTGGGTCAGGTTTCATGGACTTGTCACCAGGCTTCCACCCAGCTGGGCAAACTTCATCTGGATTTTCTTGCACATACTGCAAGGCCTGCACGAAAATGCAAAAGCAAAAAACGATTAAACAGAAATCAATCAGAATGGAAGGAGAACATATGCATGCCCAAAGGCACTTTAGATCTACAATAAAACCAAGTCTTAATTTACAAAATCTTCTGATTTTAGAATATTGTTGCCCTGTATTTGTGAAATCACCTGGAGTGTTCTCTTTGTCTCGTCAACACTACGCCCAATGGCAAGGTTGTTAATGGTGGAGTGTTGGATGACTCCTTCTTTATCAATGATAAAAAGTCCTCTCAGAGCAACTCCCTGAAATTAAAACCATAACTAAATAAATAAAAGGAATGCAGAGGCCAGGGCTCCTCCTCCAAGCAGCGTGCAGAGGCTGAGTGGCCATGGTGTTTAATATGAGAACCCCATGGTGTTTAATATGAGAACCCTTTTCCCAACATTATCAGACAATGGGCATTGACTTCAGGATCCATAGGACCACTACGAGAATGAACAAGACAGTCTGATTCCCATTCAATATTCATTAGAGAACTAAATGTGCATGAGACCTATGTCACAATAGTTTAGCTTCGTACTGAATCGTGCCAGTAATAAACAGAAGACAACTAATGCATGGATGTGTGCATGTACATGCATGTAGTTACGCACTGCATTAACTTCAGAATCCATAGGACCACTAAGAGAATGAACAAGACAGTCTGATTCCCGTTCAATAGAGAACTAAATGTGCATTAGACCTAAGTCACAATAGTTTAGCTTCATACTGATTCATGCCAGTAATAAATAGAAGACAACTAATGCATGTACACACATTAAAAGAATCGAAGGAGATTATTGTGTTCTTTTAGAATGACAATAAAAATAAAAATAAAAAGAGCTCCTCATACCTGATCAGGGATTAACACTCCATAAGATTTTGAAATGGATTTGGTGACATCAGAAATCAAAGGATACTTCAAATCTCCAAGCCCACCAGACTTTCTATCTGTTTGGACCCAGGCAAGGTGCGAGAACTGCACAAAGAGTATCATGACATAATCAATATCAATAAACAATTTCTGATTTTTAGTCCAAGACCAAAATCAGCTGTGATACAGCAAATGGATAGTGGATACTCCCATTTGCTGTGATCAATATCAATAAACAAACTTAGAAGCTAATTTTGTCCAGAAAATCAGCTGTAATCAATATCAATAAACAATTCCAGTTATTAACGCAAATGTTTATGTATTACTAGAACAGACAAAAGCTTATGGAATAGTAGCCACTGAGCAGTAATGACCTAACTTGCTACCAAAAAGGTTGCAATTGCATTATATGAAGATTATAACTTCTACAGCCAAATTCAATAGATTTATGACAGGAACCAAAATTGAGATTCTTTACACTAATTATCAGTTCCTATTTTCTTCTTCAACCATGTCCAAGTTTTGTCCATCACAATATTCACTTCAGCTGAGCAACACAGAATGCTGTGATTTGAGTCATACAGTTTCAAAATACACGCAAAGGCCATGCAATTTTCTCAGTTGTTCTAGCAAGCAAGGCCCGCATTATTTCTGTTAAGGAAACTAATACATATATACATACATGCAAAATCACCGCAACCAAGCTTTAATCCAAGCAAGCTTAGGTTGGCTACAAGAATCCTTCCCCCCACCTCACAGAAACAAAAGTTTCCAATGAGATTATCTAGAGACATTATCTAAATGCGTGTGTTGTGTGAGAGCCAGATCATCAAATAAAGTTGAAAACTTCAAGTGAAGACTTAAAAACCACCAAAGTTTCAGGCCGGAGTCATACAACTCCTAGGATTTTGTTTCTTGATTTTCAAAAAACAAAAGAACATACCACACTGTCAACTGAAACACCCAATACTTCTGTGTTTATCTGCTTGAATTCCTCATAACGGTCACTAAAAGCAGTGATTTCTGCACACAAGTGGGTCAAAAAAAAATTGAAGAACAATTAGCATCCACAACTCATTGAAACTTCAAATTACATTTGCTGAGTTCAAAACAAACCTGTGGGACAAACAAATGTGAAGTCCAATGGATAGAAAAATAGAACCACATATTTCTTCCCGATATATTCAGATAGTTTAACCTGAAACCAAAATTACCAAATCAAACTAGAGTTTAAAATAAACAACAAAACATGACCGCAATTGCAAGGTGGTAACAAAATCAATTCACATTCATTAAAAGAATACAATTTTCACAAAGAAACCTGAATAAAACATATCTCCACTAGCTTGATTGACACATTATCATCGTTAATCAAGTTAACAGTTAACCAGTTAAGATTTTACAACGATCAAAGCAGCAATTAACTGTTTTTTCAAGTCCAAATTTCACCAAACAATACTTCAATGTACATTAAGAAATTTAATTAAAAAAGTCGGTTAAAAAAGGAATGAAAATAACTCCTTATATTCAACAGCATTGTAAGCACAAACTACCTTAATAAACTCTTGATCGAAAACAGCCTCAGCCTCGAAATCCGGTGCTACGTTTCCAACCAATGGAAGTTCACTCTACACAGATGAAAACGAAAGCAAACCTAGTTAGAGACTAATTATCAAACACAAGAGAAGCATTTACAAAGAATTACTATAGAAACGCAAATTGAAGGCATAAAAATCATCGATCCAATCTGAATTATTTATTTATGTTTTAACTTACAGAGGCTTTGACAACGAAGGACTTTGCAGAATGAGAGCCGCGGGTCAGGGAAATGGAACGGAGGACGGGAGATTGGATAGATTTCCGTGTACCAGAGAAGGAGTTGGGGAGAGTTAGGGTTTTAGAGAGAGGAGTGGCCATGGATTTGGCGGCGGCGATAGAGGAGATGAAAGAGGTAGAAGTTGCCGAGCAGGCCATTTTTTTTTTCCGGGGTGGAGGGAGCGGAGCAGAGCAGAGGGCTCCTTCTCTTGTAGTTGTCCGTGGTGTCTGGGTGCGGGTAGCAGCAAGCAAGTATAAGCTGGAAAAATGATGAGTGATTTGATAAAAACTAAAACCAAGTCATAGTATAGAGATGAGATGAGAGAGTAAACCCAAAGGAATAATAGATACTATTTATTATTATTATTAATTATTATTATTATTATTATTATTATGTACATTGTGGACTGTACAGGGTAGGGCAAGTGGGTTACCCGTTCCATACATTTTGGGCCATCTGAAATGCAGAAAGTATTTAGAGGTGTGATAAAAATTATTTTTTTAATTTTTTTAATTTGTAATTTTTTTAAAATAATAATTTTTTTATTTTTAAAAATTTATTTTTAACGTTATTATATTAAAATAATTTTAAAAATATATATATAAATTAATTTTATATAAAAAATAAAATTTAACCAACCTTTATTTGAGCCGCACTCTCAAACAGGAACGAGATATATAATGCGAATTATAGTTCTTGTTGGTGTAAAGTCTATTTTAAAAGTGTGTTTTTTTACATTTAAAAAATATTTTTTAATTTTTTTAATTAATATTTTTTATAATTTTGAATTATTTTGATATATTAATATAAAAAATAAATTTTAAAAAATAAAAAATTATAATTTCGATATATTTTCAAGAAAAACAACTACTATTATACAAACATTACCTAATTTTGTCATCTCATCTTTCATATATTTAACTTTTTTTCATTTTATTCTCCCCTTTTTATTATTATTATTATTATTATTATTTAAAAACAAATTCAGATACTGTTAAACCAGTTTTCAACATCACGAAGCAAATAGTTCCCGAGGTTTTTATAAAACCCTAATTAAATAATAACGTAAAAAAAAAAAAAAAAACCTCATTTATCAACCACCAGCCAAGGTAAGCTTTCAGAAATCTATTAAAAAATCATAAGCATGTTAAGCACAATAACTCCTGCTCAGAACAAAATAGAACATTACTGTATGATAAACACTCGTCTGTCAATTTTTATGGATTTTTTTGGAAATAAAAACTATTACTTTTGTTTTTTCCTCTATTTCACAATTTATTGTACATATGTTAATGTTAATTATCAGGACTCTATGTAATATGCACTTATAAAATATTTTTATGTCCATCTATTTCTTACAAATCAAATTCTCACTTTATTTTTACTTTATTTTTACCTCAAGGAAATTTTTAAGATTATTTTTTATTTAATTATATAATAATAAAAATAAATATTCATAAATTTTTGAAAAAATTAAATTTTACAGAGGAAAATGTATTTCTTAAGTTGAAATTCCATGTTTCTTATTTTTTTGTTTTGAATTTTTTTAATTAACAACATTTTTTTAATAAAAATCAAAGATAATTAAAATATATATTCATATAAATATCAATAATTTAATTTGTGAAAAAAGTTATTTATGGAGGTAAAACTTCCATCTCCTTATTAATTTATCTTTTATGGAAAAAAAACAAAAAAAACTATTGATAGCATGTTCTTTTAAACAAAAACTTATCATAATCTAAAAGTGTAAGTTCCAAATAAAAAAAACGATATCTTTATAATTATTTATCTGGTGGTACATAAAAAAATAATAATAATTAATTCATTAAAAGCATAAAAATAACAAAAAAAGTATTGTATTCTCATTAATGCAATTATTTTACAATTTATTAAATATTAGAATCATATATAATTATTTAAAAAGTTATTGCATATATAATCATAAAAGTTCTAATATCAATTAAAAAGAATGTTATAATTGGATGACTTTTTAAATAGTATTTTAACTATTAATTTAATAAATACTTGTTTTAAATTCTAAATAAATAAGATTTGGACCTAGTGTCCAAGCCAGTTCATGTGGCTCTTGTCCACTCAATATTAAAAGAAGAATTGCAATGAACACTAAAAAATCAAGGCCGAATTTCTTTTAGCATCAAAGCTTAATTCCCAACCTATTTTTATTATAAAAAAAAAAACACCTTTAACACACATCATAAAAATTTAGATTAATCTATTTTAAACACCAAAACATTATAAAATCACTATAAAAACACAATGAAATTGAATCCAGAAATCTTTATCCGTCGTGATTTTTATTTTTATTTTTTTAACATGGTTAATCATCATTTAACACTCAAAAGGGGTGTCACAGCACAAGGCAAAAGAAAAAACATGGCCCAGGTCCAGCCAGTTTATGGGCCAGGAACCAACAACATACAACTGGCACAACTCAAATGATCCAGTCCATGGTGTTAGGCCTGTCTCTGTTCTTCGTGGGACAAGCCTGTAGTCCCAATTCTTCTGATTTCATCCAGATAGTAGCAGCTCCTGTTCTTCATCTCCGAGTCATTTTATCAAAATTTCTTGAGCCTTATCCACCACCATTTCCTCCACTCCCTTGAACCAAAGAAAAACACTACATTACCATCCCTCACAATCAGCCATGTAATGTAACCCGACACGATGCAAGACACACTCCTCCATTTCCTCTCCAACAACACCAGCAACAAATCCTCCCCATTTCCTTTTCCCAAATCACACAATTTTCCCTCATCGTCCTTCCATGATTATTTCTCCCCGCTTTCTTGCCCAAGAAACCTCCATTTTCCCTCTCTTTCCTTCAAAACAAACACCATTTCCCTTCCTCTTAAGCCCCTCAAAACACCAGAAATCCCCTCCATATCATCACACCATACCCCTCCACCGCCACCCAATTCTGAATTTCAAGAAAAAATGTTCTACCTTGACTCAATAGGCCTAGACATATTCTCCCTCATAAAAAACCACCGTCCGATCATCCTCTCAGCCTCCTTACCGAACATCAAATCCATCATTGATTTACTGACCTCCAAGAACTTCACTCCACGAGAGTTCCGCCGAATCATCTCCATGTGCCCGGAAATCCTCAACTCCACTCCTTCCACTATCACCCCAATCATCACCTTCCTACTCCGCGAAGCCCGCGTCAGCGGCTCCGATTTAAAACATGTCATAAACCGACGGCCCAGATTGCTCGTATCCAGCGTCAAGCATTGCTTGCGCCCCGCTCTCTATTTCCTAAAAAACATTGGCCTTGAAGAGGTAAAAAGACACACGTATCTACTGTCTTGTAGTGTTGAAACGAAACTTTTACCGAGAATCCAATACTTTGAGAAAATTGGGTTCTCTCATGAAGATGCTGTTTCCATCTTTAGGAGATTTCCACAGCTGTTTAATTTCAGCATTAAGAATAATATTGAGCCCAAGTTGAATTATTTTGTTGTGGAGATGGGAAGGGATCTGAAGGAATTAAAAGAATTTCCACAGTATTTTTCTTTTAGTTTAGAGAATAGAATTAAGCCTCGACATCAATGCTGTGTTGAGAAAGGTTTGTATTTTCCTCTACATACATTGTTAAAGACAAGCGAGGCACAATTTGTAAGTAGGATTGATGCTTGTTGTAATTCTTCAGTTCCTTTGAGAAGTTCTCCTTTGTATTCTGTAAATTGTGACATTGATTCTTCTACTAGCACAGAGTAAATTTATATTTGTATGGTGGATGTATCCTTGGATTGCTGTGTGGCTAGATGGTGTCACTGCCGGTATGTTACTGTCAGCTGTGACAAAAATCGTCAATCCCATAGATTTTACGTAAGAAGGTGTTTGGCCGCCGTTTTCGATGAAAATATCAGAACTTTTCTGGCTGTGAATTTGCATCTTTATGTTATCTATGCCATTTAGTTTTTTCTATTAGGAGCCTTTTATTAGAATAAGTTTGATAAATGTAATGCAATTGAAATGGTGTCTGCTTTCTTACATTGCACATATAATCTAGTGTATTATACTGGACTAACCTTAATTTGCTTGTGAATCTACATGCTTGTGGCGACTTTGGCTTTTTCAATCTAGCTGTATGTTGTCAAATTTGAATTGCCAGTAAGCAATGTTATCAGGGTTTTTTTTTTGGTATTGTATGCCTTGAAACTTAAGATGGAATCCCTATGAAATTTGAGTTCTTTGCTCTTTCTATATATAAAAAAAGAAAGAAGCAAGGTATGTGTCATGTTTGTGGAGAGAAAGGAGAGGACACTGGTATAGGAGTTGGTGGTAAACAATGAGAGGGCCTAGTTTTCACAGTTACGACTTGTCATTAGTTGTGTTTTTAGTTTTCAGCCATGGTAAGCGACTATGCTTTTGCAGCATGTGGTTTTTTTCAAGGAGAAAACTTGCGTGGTTATTTGTTGACATATGAGAGTTTTGTTGGACTTTCGCGGATGATTTTCCCTTCAAGGTTTAGACTTCTTTACTTGTATGGTGTCGAGATAGGAGTTCAATTTGTTAAATGACATGTTCTTTGCAGGGCCAAGGTGGATCGAGCTCTTTTCAGTTTGCAATTTAGTCGCCATGCATCTTGGCATTTCGAAATCGAAATCTACCCGTCTTTTGCACGAGTCCTAGGCAACTGGCTGCGCAGGATAACTTGATTTGCTATTTGTTCCGTTGATATGTTCCACTGATTATTCCTCCCAGGTATGGGTTTTTTGTGAGATAGAATCAGCCTGTTCCAGAACAAACCCTGAAGATACTTGGATCAGTGTCGCCGGTCCTTTTCCCCCATGGCATCACAACCCCTTCATGGCTCAACTCAAATCAATGCACGGCTGAGCTAACCAACGATGAGTCTGCTAATCGTCAGTGAATTCTCTCTTTCCTCCCGTAATCCTCGTTCAACTGTGCCCACCCATCAAACCAAAAGCAAAAAGAAATCGGTTCTAGCTGATTGAAACTGAATTGCCTCTGTTTTATTACGGGTAGTTGCTTGTTTAAGAAGAGGTTTCTTAGGTTGATGAGACTTTCGATTTGGCATAACTCCAAGCAATTGCCGCTTTAAAACTCCCATTCAATAGACAACGAAGCAGAACAATGTCACTGCATTCTTGAAGGCAAATGCTTTTGTTTCTGAAACAATACTTAGGAAACCGCCGACGTAATTAACGAGGGTGAATGCACATGAAGATGGTGAAAATAACGTTAACCGATGATGCTTGTCAAGAAAGAAAAATGTAAAATTGTGACCAAATTAGCTAATTGTCAAATAACCTTGCCGAACAGTCATATACAAATTTTAAGCATCTAATTTTTAGTTAAGAGGGGTATTGATATTTTTGTGTTTTTATCGAACAGGAACATAAAAAAGCTCTACTAGCAAAATTCAAGGATTATTTTAAAATTATTTATGGATTCTTATGTGTTTTTCCAACAATTTCATTTAATATCGAGTTGTAGACTCCTATGATAAAATACAAATTCAATATTAAAAATATTTGTTTTTCTTTGAATTTTTTTTAAAAAATAAAAAATTAATTTTTCCCCAATTTAAAAAATATAAAAATATATTTTTATTTGTGTATATACAACCAAATTCTAAAAATCTTTATACGTATTTTTATGAAGAATAAAAATTGTTTTTTTATTATACTTTGAAAAATATAAAAATTAGTCAATAACTATCATAATCAGTTTATAATTATTCATTAGAATTTAGTTTACATTTCAAAAATATTAAAACATTATTTTATTTATTGTAATATACAAGATTATGAACTTATACATAAAATATATTCTCGATATTAAATAAAAAATATAATTTTTTTATTTATATTTTAACTCTAAAATGGCTAGATTTGACCCCTAAAACTACAGTCCACTCTACTGTTATAAATCAACTTTAATAATTAGACAAATCAACAATTAAGAAACACAACATTAATTTAGTTTATATCAGACAGATAAACAATACAACTTATTTTAAATAAGGCGTACTAGGGGTATTAATACCTTTTATTTGTGTAATTAGTTTTTTTATCTATACTCTTAGATTAGTTAGAGTTTTTAATGACTAAACTACTAGGTAGTAAATTTATTTTTTCTATAAAAATTAAGAATTTTTTATTTTCCTCCCATGTCACCATAAAAATTTTAGTATAAAAAGATTATTATCATGATGCCGTATAAAAAAATGATTATCATGACGCCGTCTATGTGCGATCCTCAGGATATATGTTTTTTCTTAAATAAAAAGGCTCACGAATTGCTCCACAAATGTCCAAGATTGTTATAGAAAGACATCTCATAAGCTAGCTTAGCAAGATCCATAATGAAAGATTCTGTCACTCTTCGGGTACAAATTGTGAATTCCTCAACATGTTGCCAAAAATAAGAAATAAATAATTTCAAATCACATCCCCCAACGCTCAAAACACCAAAAAATCCCCAAGAGTTATGGGGTCAAAAAATAATAAAATACAAATATACGGTCCAAAATATAAAAGAAAGATAATTATCTTCCCTCCACCTAAATCCGAAACAAAAAATTCCCTCCTTCCCTCGGTTTCTGCTGTCTCTCTTAACCCCCACTTTCCCCACTCCTGCATTCTCTCTCTAAACACATTTTCTCTCTCTAGCCTTCAAATTAACTAATTATCTTTTTTACCAATCAAATAATTTCTTCTCTCTTTTACTCCGATTTTTTATTTTAGGTTTCATTTATTATGTCCGGCGGCGCTAAAGCCTCAACCAGACCGGCTGCGGCGCCGCCTCCATCAGGACCGATCCAGCCTCCTTTAACGCGGCAGCTTGCATTTGCTACGATGAAGCCATCGTTTGTTCCTCCTGATGATTATCACCGATTTTCTTCACCGAGTACTAGTAGAGTCACCGCCGACCGGGATGCCGAGGCTATTGTTGTGAGATCTCCTGTGCGTTTCAATTTCTCTCTGCTGTTATATTCGTATGGAGATATTCATGAACATTTGAATTTTTTTAATTAATTTTTGTGTTTTCATGCCGGTGTTTAATGTGTTTCTTAGGGATTGTATGTGTGAGTATTTGATGTCAATGAAAGTTAAATTGTGTTTTAAATGCTTTTTTTTTTTTTTTGGTTGTGGTGTGTTTGGTTGCTGAGAAATTGTGGGAAAGGAAGGGAAAATTTGGAATTTGAAAAGAAATTGAGGGTTTTTTTTTGCTGCTGTGAGATTGACAGTTATACTATAATAGTTATTATTTTTGCAGAATCTGAATGGATGTTTATTTGAAATTTGAATTCCCATTTGACTTATTTTATTGCTGATAATTTTGGATTTGGTGTTGAATTTTGTAATTTGTTCTATTTGGTATAAATATATTAGTGTTTGATGGAAGCCCATTGTCCGTAAAAATTCTCACGCTGATGTTCAAGTGAGTTTTTCATGTTTAGGGAATAAGAATTGTGTCTCATTACCCAAACCATGTTTGGGCAGGAAGACTTCAAATGGAAAGGAAGATAAGAGAGGGTATCGAATCCTTCAAATGGTCCAGGATTTATAAGTTTTTATTTTAGGGTAGGGAGGGGATTGAACGGATTACTACAACGTAACTCCTCTTCTAAGAAAACCCACAGCGTCTGTTATGATCCCTTCACACTGTAACAATAAAGAATTATTTTACTCTTTTTTTTAATTTAAACCCCCTTGCTCCTTTAACCCAACAAGGAGAAGGTATGCCACTCTCCTTTCCCCTCTGATACATGCATACAAGGGGAGGGTTGCTACGCCACTTTTACTTACCCTTCTTTTCCTCCCCTTATCTAGTCTAAACATACTATAACAGGATGCTAACTTGTTTTCTATCCCTATTCTCTGCTTTTGTTTTTAGGTATGGGTTTTGGTTTAGCAATAATCTACTTATGTAAACATTCATTCAAATCCTTACTCTGTTAATCAGCCATACACGTCCCTTTTGTTGAAATCCTTCACTGAAAAGCTGCATAGCCTTTTTTTTTCCGTACCTGGTCACCATTTCCAGTTACTGCATTAGTTGCTTTGTATAATTCTTAAGGACAATTATATTGGTAGTCGGCGTGTTGCCTTCTTGGCTATACAAGAAGGGGTTACTTGTGCTCATAGTTTCAAATAATTTTTTTATTGTAGCTGTAGTGGTGATGGAGTTTGAAGGAATGGTATAAGAACTTCCGATGAATCTTGATGATCATGCATGAAATCACTTTTTCTGTGATCTTAGCAGCTAACATGTTTGTGACGGGTCCTAAAGTTTATTTGGCTGTGGTCTCGTTTTATTATTTCTGCCAATTGAAACTGAATTGCCTAGTGTTTTATTATGACAATTTTTGGATTGGAATGTATTGTAAAAGTAACAGCTTATAACCTTATGTTCTTAAGAGGTGTTACAGTTTGCTTTACTTCTCCCAGTCATTTAACACAAAGTTGTAATTTTTGGCATCTCTCAGCAATTAAAACGGAAGAGTGCATTGGATGATAATGGAGTTGGCCCCAGCAATCGTGCTAGCAGTCCTGGATCCACTAGCATATCTAATATTTCCTTAAGGACACCTGTATCAGCAAAAGGAGGAAGGACATACAACAAATCCAAGGCCTCAAAGGGCAGTGGAGCAGGACCTCAAACCCCGGTGTCAAAGGCTGGTGAGGAAATGTATTTATCAACTTTGCAAGTTCTTTTGCATCCCTTTTTCATGCTTTAAGATTGCTTAGCCTTTGTAGGTAAGCTTGTTCGTATATAGATTATGTCTTTTCATCCTTTGAGTAGGGTTTGCACAAATCTTTATTGTCCAAGCATCACCAACATAAGAGGAACCTAATGAATATTATATGTGAACTTGCAGATTGTGCTTCTCCTCTTACTCCAGCTGGCAGCTGTCGTTATGATAGTTCCCTTGGTATTTTTTCAAATATTGGCACTCAAGATGATTTCATTTCTATTTTGATTGTCTTGTATAGCTGTGAAAGCTTTCATATTTATTTTACTGATGTTTTCAGGTCTTTTGACAAAAAGGTTTGTCGATCTATTTAAACATGCTGATGATGGAATTCTTGACCTAAACAACGCAGCCGAAACCTTGGAGGTGATCATGTTTCTGATTGTATATTTACATTGAGGATAATGGATCATACTTGTTAAAAGTTTTTTCACTGGAACAGGTACAAAAGAGACGGATATACGACATAACAAATGTCTTGGAAGGAATTGGTCTCATAGAAAAAACACTCAAGAACAGAATACGTTGGAAGTAAGTTGATGATAACAAACTTTCTGGAAAATTCATACTATTTTGTTTCTATGTTTGATTGAACCACGTGGGAACTCATGTGAGGATTAATTTGATTGAATGGTTGGCCAGGGGTATTGATGCTTCAAGGCCAGGGCAGGTAGAAGGTGATGCAACTTTGTTACAGGTAAATGGAAGTGGATATTGTATGTTTGTTCCACAAGCCTGACTAAATTTATATTCTGCAATTTGTCGTAGGTCTGATTGTTCTATATCTTTTTATCTTGATTTGTGACTGCTCACTGATAATTTGTTCACGTTACCCCATAGTCCATTTTTTATGAAGCTATTCAAATGATGACATGGAACTGAAAAGGGGAAGGATGAAAACAAATTACATATTGGCTTTCCTATGTAGGAGGCTTATCTTGTGCTTCTTTTCCTGCAGGCAGAAATTGCAAAGCTTACTATGGAAGAGCACGCACTAGATGATCAAATAAGGTTACATGGTTGATTCCCTTGTTACAGCTGTTAATCTTGCAATCTTGAATCGCTTGGATAATGCTGATGCTGTCAAATTGCTGCAGAGAAATGCAGGAACGATTGAGAGATCTGAGTGAGGATGAGAACAATCAGAAGTAAAATCCTCTTTGCAAACCCTATGTACTTAAAATTAATTTTACCAGGTGTTTTATTTGCTAACCGTAATAACCCTTATCCATCTTCTCACAATTACAGGAGGCTTTTTGTGACTGAAGAAGATATCAAGAGTCTGCCTTGTTTCCTGGTCAGTTTATTCTGTTCAAACTTTATATGAGCCATAATAGTTTTCCAGTTTGGACACTGATCTGTCTGATGGTTTTGTTGACTTTCTATCGTTGCTTGTTCCAGAATGAAACCCTCATAGCAATTAAAGCTCCCCATGGAACTACTCTAGAAGTCCCTGATCCTGATGAGGTAAGTTGACAAAAGAAGATTTATCTTATTTGTTCTTTATGTCATGTGCTTGATGCCAAAGTGGTATTGCTTCCGTATATGACAGGCTGTTGACTATCCACAAAGGAGATACAGGATAATCCTTAGAAGCTCTATGGGTCCTATTGATGTCTACCTTGTGAGGTGTGTGGCCCCTTTCTAGATGGTGCACTGGTGTCTTTTGCGAATCAGGTTATTGATTTTTTTTCTTGCTTCTCTTCTCATATTTAAACTTTCTGTTTATTTTTCCAGTCAATTCGAGGAGAATTTTGAGGAGATGAATAACGTTGAGGCATCTGTGAGCATTCCACTTGCTTCTATTTCAGCATCCCATGGAAACCCAATGACAGAGATGACCACTGATGTGAGAACCCAGGGAAGAAGTGGATCTCTGGCACAACAGGCACAAACTATGTTCTCTGATCCTAATACTACTCAGGAGTTAGGGGGAATGATGAAGATTGTTCCTTCTGATATACATGTAAGTGTAGCTGTACATTGTTTTTGTTCTTATTAGCAATTAACTACTTGTGAAAGAGTCTTACAAATATTCTATGGATAATAGTTTTGACTTCAGCAAAGGTACTTACAAGTTCAGATAATGATGGGTATGTGAAATGCTTGCGTCTTTGTCTGACCAATGATTTCAAGCTTTGGTTTCAAGCCCATTTGCTGATTGCCTGATACAGTATCAGTTTCATAAATACAAAGCCGAGATAATCCACATTAATATAATTTATTAGGAAGACAATCATGACTTCGTTATATAGTACAAATAGATTAAAATGCTGTTTTTTTCCAAAATTCTTTCAAGCAGCAAGGTGTCAAATTATGAGACTTTACTCAATCATCTTAATTCATGTAAATGCCATCTGTGAAACCTGTATGTTGATGGTTTCCAACCCAAATTGTTTCGTATATGGCATGTATAAAACAAATGAGACGTGCAAAGTTGTCATTTCATACCAAAGATTTTGCAACTGCTTGGATGACTTAAAACTGATAGTCGTATTCAAATGTGTAAGCTGTGTCTGACTGTCTGATTCTTGTTGCTGTTGCAGGATGATTCAGATTACTGGCTTCTTTCAGACGCAGGCATAAGTATTACAGATATGTGGAAGACAGACTGTATCCTTGAAATTATTTTTCTTTTATACCCCCCTCCCCGGACCATGTAAGAGTTCAATAATCAATCCTTGACCCAGGCAACAGCAAATATTGAATGGGCTGATTTTGGGGTGACCGATGTCCAAACTCCCAGGACACAAACTCCATTGCATGGGATTACTGAAGTGCCTCCTGGTGTTTAAACCCTATCCGGAGGTAAATATTGACTTATCCAATGCATTGAGGAGATTCTTTTCCTGTACCAATCTGCATCCTTCTATGCTCGTCAATTATGAGTTGGCTTAAGAAAGACAAACCAGGAAAGTGTTAGAAGTTGGCAGATGATAATCCATGGTTAATGTTACATGGTAGAAATTGACCTCGTGGTCTATTTGCAAGCAAATCAAAGGATAACAAGGGAAGGGAATTTTGTTTGCAATGGTGGACGTTCATGATGGAACTTAGTAGTGGTGTATCTGATGATGTTAGGGCACGGACAACACAATTGATTTAACATTTATTATTCCATCATACATGTACATGTTGTTGCTATAGCTGGTGCTGTAGTTTGTCTAGCGTTGGAAGGCAACAGATCTGGCCAGCCGCCATTATAGTGGCGGCATGCTATAAGAATGTTGCACGGGAACCAGGATAATATTTGGGGCAGCATTGGTTTCCAGCCGAGGGCTAGTTACATATTTAATTTTGTGGACTAAGTTGTAAACATCAATGTCATATTTCATTGGGATGGAATCATGCTGCTTTTGTGGCCGTAAGTTTCTCCCTACAGCTTCACCATAATTTCATACTTCAAACCAGTCATGTTTCCATGGAATTGTTCGTTCTTTCCTTGAACCCCTCCCTCCCTCCAACAGTTGCTGTTTCAGAAAATTGGGGTCCAAATTCTCAATGATCCTTCAAGGAAAAACCTTTCAATCATCGGACAGCGAATGAGTGAGTGTCACCGGTGAAATTATCATTTTCCGTTATGACGGATGTATATGTTATCCCACCAGTATAAATGAAGAACAGTTCACTGTTCACACAAGTTATTGGCAATTTGTTTTCGTTGGATAAATAAGTCTCATGATTTTTTTTTTGTTCAATCAAAATCACACTGGAAGAAAACCTCTCAAAACAGATGAATAAGAAGCGTTGCATCACGATGCATGTATATTCTGTGTTACCATCTGCAGTCCAGCTCAGCACCACGTGACCTTAACAAGCTCCACGTCAGATGCCAGGTTAATGGGTCCTCCGTTTTGCCTTGCATCCTGTGTTTTTTCTTCTGATTTCGGACATGTTTGAGATTGTGACAGTTCGAGATTGGTTTAAATTTTTTTTTTTCGAAATGTATTAAATTAAAAAATTATTTTTTATATTAATACATCAAATCAATATGAAAATATAAATAAAAATTTTATTTTAAAAAAGAATTTTTTTTTTGAGAAAGCAGTGCCCAAAGGCCCCAAACACTCCCAAACTCCCTTCGTATCCAATTACTAGTTTACGTTTCCCTTATTTGGCTTTTATTATATATATATATATAAAAACTAATAGTCCTCAATCTTACTTCTTCTTTTTTTTCCCTATAATTTTTTGCACTTTGATCATTCAATTTCTGTCTTCTATTTTGATATTTCAAAATTGTTTTGATTTACGAACGGTCCTGGTAATTTATTATGCGTGTATATGGAAACAAAATTCAATTTAATTGATTTACAATATCTAGAGTTTAAGGGACTAAATTTGAAGTTTAAAGAAATGTTCAGGCTTTTTTTTTTGACAAAATCAAGGATTGATTTGCACGATCAAAGAGAAAGTTCATGCACATTTTTTATTTCGGATCCTTAATTTTTTTTTCAATTTGATCCCTTTGCATTAGTTTCATTTAGGACTTGACTTGGTAGTTTGTTATGATTGCTTTGATATGGAGTTCTTGCAATATCGAGGGAAGTTTTCGGTGCTTGATTTTGCAAATAAAATAAAATTTGGCTAATTTAAAACAATCAAGTGTTAAGAGATCAAAATTAAAAATAAAACAATTATAGAAACTATGGTAAATGGGCAAGGAAAATAGGGCGGCGCTTGCAATGCACGTGCCAACGGATGAGAGGCTTCTATGGTCTTCAAGTGGCACATAAGGCGTCCACTGACATCTAAATGATGGCCTCCACAATGACATTGGAAGCATCTCACCACGCTCTTCCCAGTGGTGCAACGCGTGTCAGTGATGGTACAATGGTCTAGCTCCAATGAGTTTTTCTTCTCTTCTTTTTCTATCTCCTCTTATTGGGGATTGTGTTGGCCTGTAGAATTTGAAAGGTATCTTATATTTATTCATTGTATCAAATTTGATCCTCATTCTTTTGATTACTTTTTATTTTGTTTTGAATAATTTTTTATTGATTATTTTTAATTTTATCCCTTAACATTTGGTTTCATTTGATTTTTACATCAAATTTGGTCCTCATTCTATTTACTGTTATTTGTTTTATTTATTTATTTTTAATTGATTTTTATTTTTAATTTCATCTCTCAACATTTTATTTCATTTTATTTTTATGTCAAGCTTGATCTTTATTATTTTAATTACTACTCTTTTTTTTTTGCTTTCAATCATTTTTAAAATTGATTTTTTTTTTAATTTTATCATTTAATATTAGGTTGGTTAAAAATTGAGCTTCATGTTTTTTCTGGTGTGGTGATCCAAGTCTCATGACCCGAGTCACGAGTATGAAATGCTAACTCAAATTGATATCAGTCTTTTTTTATTATCTTTTTTACACCGATTTTATTTTATTTTATCATTCAATATTGAATTTTTAAAAAATTAAGCTTCGTGATTTTTTTTATTTTTATTTTTATAAGATTATCTCGCTCTCATAAATTAGGTTGAGTGCCTAGTGGGTTTACCCAATTTAGCTCCATTTTTTTTGGTCATTTTTTAAAATTAAATATTTTTCCAGCTCCACCTTTTTACATTTTTTTTTGGAATTGGGCTTCATAATTCTTGTTATTTGCTTTCAATTAGATTCTTTCGTTCACATGATTTGGCTTGCAAGGTTCAGAGGCCTTACTTGAGTTCGTTGGTGTTTTATTTTTTCGGGGTTTTTTTGTTGACTTATTTTTTTATTATTATTATTATTCTACATTTGGACTGATGGTAATTAGGCATCAATATTTTTTTTTTCTTTCTATGAGGTTAACCTGACCTCATGGCCCATGTCTCAAGTTTTCCATGTTAACTCGGGTTGATTAGGATCATTATTTTTTTTTTTTTCAACATTTAGATTGTTTTGAAATTGTGCTACATAATTTTTTTTAACTGTGATCACCTTTTCTTTCTAAGTTCTATTCATTTATTGTCATTAAATCAAACCATCTCATTGAATTTTTTTAAAAAAAATATTAGCAACTCCTGAATAGAAAAAAAAAAAAAAAAACAGCCCAATAAGAGGCAAAGC
>Ga0307518_10000137_pt1 | contig 52769 bp, 63 predicted proteins | sample 25_EM_MG_FD_203889 | JGI IMG/M metagenome (GOLD analysis project Ga0307518, IMG submission 203889) | Populus trichocarpa ectomycorrhiza microbial communities from riparian zone in the Pacific Northwest, United States - 25_EM | ecosystem: Host-associated > Plants > Roots > Unclassified | place... | reverse complement strand
ATCTGAGATAAACTTGACGTAATTGTACTAGACATCCCCCTTCATGTTCTAAAGACCCTGAATATCGATAGTGATTGGATTCCCACAAAGCCACATTGATGACCACTGGTGGACCCAATGGACCATGGCGGCATGGCAACAGGGCTTGGAAGACTGAGTTAGAGCCAACATGGGGACGGAGGAACAGCCAAATTTGGATGTCGCGATTCGTGATGGGGAATGTGCCAAAACGATCGTCATCAATTGAAGGGAGCTCTTCTTCTGGGATGTACCATCCGAGAGATTCGATGAACTCGTCTCTATTCATCAGCTCCATCTCACCACAATCCCGGAAGCAACTCGGATCATCCGCAAGGATACTGCCAGTCCGCACATTTATTCCTTTCCAACCCCACGCAAAGATGCTTTGATCGTTCGACGTGCGGATGATCTCCAGTTGAAGACGGTGAAAAGCCTTCTTCCCCTCCCCATACAACATCGGCATATTCACATCCAGCAGACCCATCAGAGAATAAGCCCTGTCCTCCACTCGAGTCGTCGTCCGATTGGCAGCCCATGACATGATTTGGGCAACGCACGGACGGTTTGATGAAAGTCCTTCCTTCAGTATATCCTGTGGAACTAGAGTGATACCTTCCAAGATAGTTGAAAGCATCCTCTTGTCACCGATGGGATGCCAATCCTTGTTGAAGAACTGGACGTTCCGCGGCACTATCATCTCTTGTAGTGTCCACCCACGCGAGAACCACTCCGGCCAGCCGTTCGATTGGGCATACCTCTCGTTGTTACGCGCAGTGGGAAAGGATGGATCAGGGAGGTCGTGGAGGTATGCATAGCATATTCTTGAGCTTTCGTACCACCGGTACATGGAATTGATGGCCTCTGATAGCTCTGCGCTGCTTCGCTTGTCGATACAGCAAGTGTCGATCCACAACCACTTGTACCCGTCCTTCTTCGCCTGCTCGCAGCTCTGGAGGATCTTCCGATAGCCTTCGCGCTGGCGAATTTCACTTCTCTCCTCCTTGGCCATATTCGTGAGCTCGACTATCTCGTTATAGTCCACTTCTTTATCTTTGATCCACCGATGGGATAAGATCGCATACTCTGTTACTTGGTCGTCACCGAACTCGAGGACTTTGGCTCGACGATCAACTCACTTTCCCTCTCTAATCAATTGCTCCCTTTCGAGAAAGGCCCCTACGTTGATCAGGCGCATGCTGCACAAGTGCATGTCAGTCTCGACCGTAATCATCAACTGTAGATGGTATCCATACCTCCTGTAAACGAATTGGTGACAATACGTGTAGTTGTGGTAATACAATTAGGCTGGTTCTCTTTGGTTGGTTGGCGTCTTTATATGCCAGCGGGGACAACTGATACGGTGATAGCAAAGGCACTAGGATAGCACGAGGATAGCGTGAGGATAGCGTGAGGATAGCGCGTGGATAGTGCGAGTGATTTCTAGTCCCCCCCTCTGACCACCTAGTAATTATCCACACAGATGGGTCAACGATCCCCACAGAAGGATCTTCTCCCCCGGGTGTCGGTCTGCACCAACGGATAGAGGTCTTCACAGGATGACTCGCGATCGGGGATAAGACGACCGTCCTCGATGCCGAGCTCATCGCACTAGAAAAAGGGTCAAGCATGGCGATCGCCTTCCCCGCCGCCCGCGGCGAATAATATCTCCCTTACATACTTCTTCTGCGATACTCAGCCCATCATACAATCTACCTTTTCATCCCCACTCCCGAGGTCGTCACACCACATAGCCGTATCAACAGAATTTGGGACTGAAAGGATGGTATGAGTATGAAAAACAAATGTGCAGCATAACACTTCGAAAAGAAGCAACATACCGTAGAGGTCGGGATACGATAGAATACAGCAATATTTGATGGACAGTAGCACTACAGTGCAGCAATGCAGCGGACAGGATGCACACGACAACACGTGATAGTACGACACTGCCCAAGTATCCGGCAAGGCTGAGAGACGCAAACGATGACTGATGACCCTGAGCTAAAATGGAGTTGCCTCAGTGAAACGACAAAGGAGATATCGATATCAATCAAGGCGGCCCATATTGATCTCGCACTGCAAAGGTTCAAGATAAAAATGAAAACTAACCGTTCTCTGTGGCTACCTTAGCCGAAACTGCGATCTCAACATGAACGTTTCTCCTCATGGCGCAGTCCACGCATCGCATTGTGTGACCCTAGTAGGTGTTAACGAGCGTGTCAACCAACCAACCAGCGAACCTTGATGTCGCAGCCGGGAGGATGCCCAAGGGAACTAACAGGTCCAATTTGGAGGGACAGGTATGCAATCGCAAACCAAAAATAAATCAAGTAAACTCGAAACGTCCGTGCATACAATTGTCGCAAATGGTTCATATACGAAGCCGGATAGTAGCGCACCCCTGGTTTGTCAGACACAACTTCGATAACATGCGATTCAATATCAGGCAGGGAAATTTCTCATCACGGGTGGCCATTTGTGGTGGGTTCATGACCATGAGGCGTTAGATCTCTGCGCTGTACAGCACCAACGGTCAGCACAAGGTTGAATCGTCTGCAGGAAGTACCTATTTTGAAACCAGGGGGCGTCTAACAAAAGGCTTACCTCCAGGCGTTCTGGTTCCCTTTCTCTGTACCTCCCGTTTGAATGGGAGTAGGTGTGTCCGTTCGTGTGATGAGGTGGGGCCTGGCCGGTGGAGTGCTGTTGCACATGCGGCGGCGTGGGCACGGGCGTTATGGATGTTGATGAGGGGTGTATTAGATGCAAGAGGGAAGGTGGCGCAGGGATTGCGATACTTATGGCATCGAGGAGAAGACTATTGCAGGGAGTCAAAACGTTGTCAACGATGATGGTATGACGCAGTGAAGGTAGGGCAGGCGCGATACAAGAACAGACATACTCATTCTCGGCTTGTAGTTTCTTGATTCGCGCGTTAGCAAGCTCGAGCTTCCGATTCCAGTCCTCGTGTTCCTGTACTCCACAAGTGTACATCTAGCGTCGATAACAGAGAAGGAATGGTATAGCGGCAAACGCGTACCCCGTTAACTTGATCAAATTTCTCCCTGAGTGCTTGGTACCTAGCAGGTCCGGGGTGATGATAGGTGCGATCGAACACGGACGGTCATGGGCATGCGTGTCTCTCGATCGAAAGCATACATACTTTTCTTTGTAGCGAGAGCCACCGCGCTGAGCAGCCTGAGACACGATTATCAGAGTTGGATACCGTTGGACAAGTGGGATACGCCTTGCCTTGGGTCTGGCGATATCCTCTGCTGGACGGTGGCCCTTTGGAGTTGAACGACTTGTTGAGACGGAATTGGTGTCCATGTACTATTCGTTGAAGCGGTGAACGAACAAAGCCAGATAAACACGCTGCCCTTTATCACAACTATTACTCATTGACGAGATCAAAGCAACGATGGACCAGGATCCACCCCTCGTCGTCGACAACGGAACTGGTGTAAGTGCTGACACCCACTCGCCTTTGATACCTGGCCTCGACTCGACTCCCTCTTCCGCAGTTCGTGAAAGTAGGATATGCAGGATCTAACTTCCCAGAACACGGTGCGCCACCTAATCCTCCCGTCCCATCCCAACTTTCTGAACCCGTCGCCCAATAGTATTCCCCTCGATCGTCGGACGGCCCATCCTGCGTGCAGAGGAGCGCGTAGGCTCTGCCATGATCAAGGACATCATGGTCGGCGACGAAGCCGCAGAGCACCGCAACTATCTCCAGGTGACCCAGCCGATGGAGCACGGGATCGTGCGCAACTGGGAGGACATGAAGCATCTCTGGGACTACACCTTTGATGCGAAGCTCAAGGTCGACCCGCGCGGGCGCAAGGTCCTCCTCACCGAGCCGCCGATGAACCCCAAGGCGAACAGACAACAGATGGTGCAGGTCATGTTTGAGGAGTATGGATTCCAGGGCGTGTATGTCGCTATACAGGCTGTCCTGACGCTTTACGCACAAGGTCCGGGAACGCACACTACTATGTCCGTGCTCAGGGATAGGATATGCTGATGCGATGGTTTTGGTTGTGGCAGGTTTGACGACGGGTGTGGTGGTCGACTCAGGGGACGGTGTTACGCACATCGTACCCGTCTACGAAGGGTTTGCACTACCACATCTCACGCACCGTCTGGACATCGCTGGCCGGGATGTCACGCGGTACCTCATCAAGCTCTTGCTCATGCGGGGATATGCATTCAACCGCACAGCTGATTTCGAGACCGTGCGGGAGATCAAAGAAAAGCTTTGCTATGTCAGGTACGGCCACCGTGACATTCTCCTGATTTAGTGATTTAAACTCCCTGTAGTTACGACCTTGACCTTGACCAACGGCTATCAGAAGAAACTACTGTCCTCGTTGAAAGCTATACGGTATGAGCCACTGGATAGCATATATTGCGACCCCCCTGATATTTTCCATCTAGTTACCAGACGGGCGAACGATCAAAGTTGGCTCTGAACGATTCGAGGCACCCGAGTGCATGTTCCAACCTCACCTTGTCGATGTCGACCAGCCTGGCGTAGCAGGTCCGATTTCCATACCATCTGCGCTTTTGCACTGACAATCGCTCCATTTATCAGAAATGCTCTTTCAAACCATCCAAAACGCAGCCGTCGACATCCGCGCGGAACTATACAAGCACGTCGTACTCTCCGGCGGGTCAAGCATGTACCCAGGTCTCCCGAGCCGTCTCGAGAAAGAGCTGAAGCAGCTCTACCTCACGCGTGTCGTCAACAACGACCCAGTCAGGCTTAATGTAAGCTTCGTCCACTTTATCCTCGTAACCGTTGGCACTAACGCAGCTGTGATGTAGAAATTCAAAATACGCATTGAAGATCCCCCTCGACGCAAGCACATGGTATTCCTCGGTGGTGCCGTCCTCGCTGATATCATGAAGAGCCGAGAAGAGTTCTGGATAACCCGGGAAGAGTGGTTCGAGCAGGGTATTCGGGCGCTCGATAAGCTTGGGAGGGCAGAGTAGGGGAGGGAGAGGATACGATAGGCGGCATCTATGTAATTTTTTTGCCGACTCTTGCAGTGTTCCGTCAACCATGGGTGGGATGAATTCAACCAAGTGTAGGTGTTCATTTCACACGGGATTCAATACTACAACTAGCCATTAGGCACCAACAAAGATCAAGCAAGGTAATATTGCAGTAATGTATCAGATCACCCTCCAAGAAATTGAAAACACCATATCTTATGCGGGCGGTGGGGGAGGCGTAGGATCAGCAGGTGCAGGTGCAGGTGGTGCGGGTGCACCACCAGTACCAGTAGCAGGGTTGTACCCCTGCTGAGCCCAGTACTGGCCATACTGCGCCTGTTGGCTTGCTGCCCATTCTTTGAACTGTGGCGAGTTGACGTCGTAGCCGTATTGAGCCCTGATACATGCAAGACAATGAGTATCCGAGGAAATAATGGGTGGATAGAGGACGCACCAATATGCTGCATAGGCCTCGGTTGCAGATTGGGAGTCTGGTGCGTCCAGTGCTGTGGCGCTCCCATTTGGAGGTGGGGGAGGTTGTTCACCAGGTGGCGGCGGTGGTGCGTTATCAGGCGGTGGAGGTGCTGCACCGTAGCCGCCCTGTTGACAGAAACGGATTCCACATTAGTATCTGCAGGGATCTGGCAAAGGGAACAGGTGCTAACGGCCATCGCACTATATTGCGCATACTGGATCTGCGCGTGGTGCAGCTCCATTTGTTGCTGAGCCATGGCTGCCTGAGCTTTTCCATGTTCTATACGCACGACCTCCAGAAGATCTTCCGTCAATACTTTGGCACGCGCAACCTGAGCTTCATCTGGGCCGCTGTTCGGGAGTGAGAATGAATCAACGGTGATGACAGCGACATACGTTATATGTATATGCATTGGCTCGTCGGATTCCTTCCCGGTCTCCTGGTCGACGAATCCTGACCCGAGACCCTTAATCTGTACACGCGTCCCTGTCTCTTGCTGAATGTACTTGACGAACATGCCCTGCACAGCGTAAGATAGTGAGAACGAAACCAGCTGGGGACATACTCCTGGTCCGACCACTTTGGCGCGGACGTTGAAATTCCGAATTGTATCTATCCCCACAGGAAGCTTCTCCTCTGGCCATTTGCGCTGTAGGGCAAGTGAGGAAAGCAGCGGGAATACCTGGTGAAGGAAATAATACCTTTTCTCGCAAACGGTCTTTCTTGTCTTCAACAAGGGGACCGAGATCCAATGATATGAGCTCGTTAATCTTGTCGATTGCATTTTGTAGCTGTGGTTTGGACGAAGCAGATAGGTGAAGGTACAGAGGGGGATCTCTTTCTGTCGCTTTTGATCGGTCGGGGTACCACACGCCCTTGGTGCTGATGGACGTTCCAGTGTCTTCTTGGATCTGACGGGGTGCACGGACATAAAGCACGGACAGCGCTGCAGGAGAAGACATACCTCGGACTGCGTGGATGACTTTGTGAGCAAGTAGCGGTTGCGAATGTCGTTGATGTCAATGTCATGGGTGAACTCGGCGTCATGGGGGTCGCGTTGACCGATCTGTATGCTGCCCGGTGCGGCATCGGCTGTTGCGCTGAACTGGGCTGCGATTTTGGCAGCAATGGCAGCAGCGGCAGCGGCAGCCTCTGACACTGTCTTTCCCTCCTCTGTTTTCAAGGCCTTTGTTGGAGTCTCGCTGTCTGCTGAACCTAATTCTGGCGCAGCCTGGTCCCATTTTCGTTTGGAGGACATTATTGTGGGTGGAGGAGGGATGAGGAAGTGTGACGGCGTGACAGGTCTCAATGGGGGAACCAAGCAAAGCCTAGTCGAATCAAGCATGCGATGGGGTCGTCCAAACGCCAACGCACCCCTTCGCGATTATCAGACAGATCTGAATCAGTTGCAGCAACGACGACGACGACGACAACTGAAAACTCGAACTACGACATCCTGGATCATCATCAGCCTATGCACAAGGCTTCTCGGACAAGTGGAGCACCTGCTGGACCAGGCTTGCTGTGTACGCTTCCACCGACATGCAATCCGCCACACAATACGCCGACACCGCTTGCCAACTCGAGCGATCTGGAGATTCACTATGGCAAGTACCATGCACATGTGTGTGAGCAGCCGAAATGCGGATTCGTGTTCCCCGACGCGCGTCTACTAGAACTCGTGAGTGTAATTCCTTATCTCGTTGAGTGGCTTTCGTGGTAGTCGTCTTGCGTGCTGATGAGAGAGTATTGATGGGCTGACTATGGATGTGATGGATGATCTCAGCACCAAACGGAATGCCACGATCCACTTGCGGCGTTGCGGAAAGAGCGGGGTGAGAAGATTGTGGGTCTGCTCATGCACGCCCCCAGAGTCTCTCTGCTTACTACTCTCTCTCTTTTTGCAGTTTGCATGCCATCTGGCGTCGTGCCCGCGCAAGTTCTTGACTCCCAAAGCACGGCGGTTGCATCTCATACAGGCTCATTCATACCCCAAAGAGTATTTCTTTGCTGTGACTAACAAGGGAGTGGGTGGACTACTGAAGCGATGGGGCGATGGTGCAAGTATGATACGTGGGAAGTGGAAACCAAGGGAGGAGGACTCAAAGGGGAAAGGACATACCACAGAAGATCAAGAAGAGGAGGAGATGGAGGTAGATGGAGACTCTGATGACAGCGACGAAGCAGGGGAGGAGGGGGAGGAAGGGGAAACCAGCGACTACGAGGGAGAGGGGACGCCGAGAGTGAGCCAGCTGCATGATTTCGACGCTGGTTCGCCTGCGACGACCCCGAGAATGGCAGCGATGCAGTCGCCGCGACAGGGATCTACTCAGCAGTCGACTTCGGATGTGGATAAACTGGCACAATCGATGACAGCGCTGTCATTGGTACCGGACACGATTCGGTTCGGGCGTGGAGGGAAAAGCGGGGGGTTCATGCATCCTGAATTGCACAATCCGCAGGTAGCGAAACGCTTTGGACAACGAGGGAGGGGGAGAGCGCGGATTGCGGTGAATGTGCAGGGCGGTGGACGTGGATCGGCCCCGGAGGGTGTCCATGGGAGGGGCAGAGGATTCGTTCCCCGGGTGATGCAGCGAGGAGGCAGAGGACGAGGCTCATAGATTGTTGTATTCCGCGGTGGCAGCGGTCGCCTCGGTGGTTTCTGGGGTCTGCGTAGACAATGAACTTTGTTGTTGTGGGTCCGTGTTTTGTTTCCATGGTCCACCTCTGCCTTCGTGCAAAGTCGCTATTGTGCAGCAAGTCGCCTTTTGTCCGTCGAAGCCTCTTAAGTGTCCCAGATGGCCCGGTCGTGTTCCCCCATCGTTGAGCTAGTCTCGCGTCCTTGTTCTCTGTAACGTTCATTATCTCCGTTCCGCTGTCTTTTCTGATCCTTGTCTAGTAACCGCATAGATCCGCGTACCCCTGATAGACGATGTCTCCAGTCCCAGTCTCCGCTGAGCCACAAGTCCTTGCTATTAAAGCGGGCCCAGCTCTCAGATACCCCTTCCTCGCACATCCTCCTCCCCAGAAAAAGCGTCCCTCCCAGCCTCTGCCGTCCCCCCCTTCGAACGCTCCCGCTGCAGCAGTCCCCCGCCGATTCGCTGCTATCGCGACCTGGGCAGCTCACGTGCAGCCTGGATCCCCCGCCTCCCTCTCTCCCCGTTCCCCGCGCTCCCCCCGTCGCCGCCCCTCCATCACATCCGTCCGCGTTACCTCGGCATCTTTCTTGAACATCGCCCCAACCCCCACCACCGCATACGGCACCACACCCTCGCTCGCGGACTTCAAGGCAGATCTCACCACTGTGGGCTACACCTCTGTCTTCCTACAACTCCCAAACACGCCCATCTCTGCCAACATCTCGCTTCCTCTCCGCCCCAGTCTCTCCCAGGACACCAAAACCATTCCCGTCCCACCGATCCCCTCCCCCACCCGCAAACCCCGTGGCCTGAACCGCCTCCGCTCCCTCTCCGCCCTCAGATCGCGCGCGAGGTCCAAATCCGCCGCCCCCTCTTCTCCCACGAAGATGAAGGCCAAGGCCGCTGCCGTCGTGCAACGCAAAAAAGCAAAGTACGCAGCTCTGCGACTTCCACCCCTGTCCAACGAGCTCGCACTCATGCAGTTCGCCGACGGTGGGAGCATGGACGCCAACATAAAACGCGTCATGGTGGCTCAGGCCAAGGCCAGTGGCGGTATGGGCATCGGCGATGTCTACCGTGACGGCGAGGGCGGTGTCTGGTGGGACCAGGACGAAGAATGGGAGTACGCCCATCTCCTTGCAGACGGTCCAGAGACCGGTGCGAATGGCACAGGCGACCTCCAGTGGATCACCTTCAACGGCGACACCTCTCCCTCCGCCATGGCCGTCGACTCCGACGAGCGCCGTGGTAGTGTATCGACCCAGGACTCGGACCTCGACCCACGTTACATCGTACAGCCATCTGACGCTGTCGAATCGGACGATCTCGTCATGTTCGGAAGCGCGCTTGCACCGCTTGCCACGCGCAGGCCTGCCATGTCCGTCCTCGCGCTCCCCTCGCGTCCACGCCGTACCGCCAAGCACCTCCGCAAGCCCGACTACCTCGTCGACGTTGCATTCCCGCGTTCCCCCTTATCCCCAAGGAGCCCCAAATTTGCCTCGTCGCTCTTCGCGGCTGCGGCTACGGGCGTGGGTGCCTGTGCCAGGCAGACAGGCAAGGCTCGCAGACGCCCTGCACCGCTCAAGCTCACACCACCCAGCCCTGCTCTGAAGAAACCCACCAACTCCCCTGCCGATGTCGACAAGAGCCGCAGGGAGTTCTTGGCTTCGTCGTTCGAGCCCGCGCTCCCTGCTACGCCAGCAACGGCAGCGACTGTTGTGGATGTGCAGGGCGAGGCGCAGGGGAGATCTGTGAGGGGAAAACTGACGGCACGCATACTGAACTTGCCTCAGAGTCAGAGCACGCTAAGTCTGCCGTTGAAGAGAGTTGCTAGGAAGAAGCCCTCCGTGCTTAACATGATGGGTTTGTTTAAGTCCTCTAGGAAGGAGGACATGCCGTGTTTGGCACACTGAGTCACTGAGAGCTCTTACTTGCTCTGTGTTTATATTTTATGTCTGATGCATCATTGACGTTCTAGTATATATACCGTACTGTATCTCTAGCTTTTCATCTGTACGACTTACTGATGCCCTCATTTGCTGCGATCGCGCTAGATGCGACGGTCATGGCGAAGGATGTCTTTTGACGATCGTGTATGATTACGCATTATCGTTGTGTTCATCTGTACCTTAGCAATAATCTAATATTTGCTACTTTCTAGAGCCTATCTGTATCCATCGGGGATCTGACCTTCGAGTAGGCAAGGGAACGACGACTCCAGTGCACCCTGGTATTGTGTATTAGTACAGTGTATGCGGGTCGGCTAGGCTACCACAAAGACACTTGTGAGGTACTGCCCTTTCCAACCTGTCGCCGCTTACGATACAGTGCGGTAACAAGCCCAATGACCAGAATAACGAAAACACCGAGTATAGATCCAAGGGTTGCGCCTACGATGGTGAGCTTCTTGCTCGAGTTTGATGCCGGAGAGCTCGTTGCGGAGGGTGTAAACACGGGAGGCGAGCTGGATGATGGTAGCGAGGGAGAGGGCAGAAATGAAGAAGTTGCGCTGGTTAATAATAGTTGATTAGACGGCTCCGATGGGCTCGTATGTTGCCACCCACACCCAATGAAGTAATGGGAAGAACCGTACTCACCTAGCGTTCGCAACGACGAGCGTAACCGATTCCACGTCGAATCGCGAGGGCGAAGTGCCGGGGATGAAGGTGACGCCGAGCGTGGTCGTCTGTGTGACTGGGATGTCTATGACCATGATCACGCCGATAGACGTGTTCACGGTGGTCGTGATCGTCGTATCGCTCGGTTCGGCGGTGAGGGTGAAATTGACGGTGGCATTGGACTGGGGGGACGTGCGCAGGTAGAGGCTAGAAGCTGTTTTTTTTATCGAGCGTCAGAGGGGATGCGAAACGGGGGGAGAGGAGAAACATGATCTTTGCCTCGGAAGGTGAGGAACATCTGGGGTATGACATCGCCGGCGAGGGCGATTGGCCCCTGTGTTGAGACTACTGGAAAGCCAGTGCTGTTTGTGATCTGCCTGTGATCATCGTCATGGTATGCTCGTCGAATGAGTGTGGGGATGTGACTGACCAAGGGCTTGCACAGCCCGTGCCAATGGAGGGAGCACACAGCGGGGGATTGTAGATGATGTCAGAGATGGTGCTGGGGAGGAAGACGGACTGCTGGGCACATGCGAGCGCGACGAGGACTGCGCACACGACAATGAGCTGTGGACAGGGGACCATGAGCGAGATGGACGGGAGTGGGTGTCCTTGACCTGACCTTGGAAACCTCTTGAAGACGCCGATTAAACTCCCAGATTGAGAAGAACAGAGAGAACAATATCACAGCTGTGACGTGTGACCGGTGTTCCTCTTTCTCCCACTCTCCCACTCGTTTCATTCCACACTCCTTACGATGGCCCTCGACCGTCATCGCCGTCTCGCTGAGCGGTATATAGCGACGTTCACTCCCCCGTCCGCTACTAAAGAAAACGGAAACGACAACGGAAACGGAAATGGTAGCAAGGCTACTTCGACCGCCTCTCGTACGTTGCATGCCAGCTTGCCGTTCTCTCTTACAATGAAATGCAGCATCCTCTGATCCCGCAACTTCAATCGCCATCCCTGTTTCTGTACCCACCACGTCATCCGCCAATCCCGCACCCACGACAAGTTCAACCAGTTCTCTTCACTCGACTACCTCTTCTTCCACCCCTCCTACTTCTAGCGCAGCTCCCACTACTTCAGCCGGACCTGCTGTAGTGACTGTCCACTCGACTGTGAGATGGTATTTTGTCTATTCCATTCTGTCTCATTCCTTCCCCTCCCAGGCAACTTTTAATACTCCACAGCCCAGTTTCACCCTTATCACTGGCAGCCTTGGACCTGCCACTACTGCCACCCCTTCTGCGACGGGGGCCCCCGCATCCTCATCAGGGTCTATCAATGTTACCGCTGTTGTTGGTGGTATTGCAGGAACGTTGGTTGGCCTTGCTGCTGTCGTGTTCCTCGTCATGTGGTTGATGGCATGTTTTACACTCACCGTAACAATCATTGGCTCATCCCTCTCCAGCGTCGCCGAAAGGACAACGACGACGAAGACTTCAACGCGAGTATATTCCGTCGTCAGTCGGCCATATTGCAGGACGATCCTGCACCATCTTTCAACCCCCGCCCACCCACCATGATCGAGCGCCACGTCACCAACGCCTCCCCAGCCCTTGCTGCTCAGCGTGGCATGACCTCTGGAGGCCAAAATTTCTATGGTGGATATGGTTCATTCGGGCCAGGTGAAATTATCCAACCTGCGTATGGTCAACCTGTCATGGGCTACGGTGAGTCTGGACAACTCGCCCGACAACCTTCAAATGCAGCGTACCTCACTCGCCAACCGACCGCTGCTGGCCATGGCGCCACCCTCTCGCCCGAAGACAACGATGCCCATTACGTCGACCTTAATCGCTCCAGCGTGACGCCGTTCCAAGCAGCGCAATATGCAGACATTTCGCGTCATTTAAACGCTATGGACACTCCCCGTGCGTCGGAAGACCTGCATCGCGCCCCGCTTCCATCGCCATTTGATGACCACCCGGCAGAGGTTACTCATACCACCCCAGTTCCTGCTGCCCAGCCACCTGCTCCAGGGGGACGGCAACCCCCATCGGATGCTCAACGTCCCGCATCTGCTTATAGCGTCTTCGAAGATGGCGACGCCTATGGCGGGATATAAAAAATGACTGGGTCCAAAAATCCTTCTCACTGTTCATGTCTTACTTCTATTCCGTCTGACTCAGGCTTTCAAAAAGACTGTTGAGAACTGTACAAGACCGGTCTACTTATCCTGTATTATCTTTACCCTGGTTTCACCTTCATGGGTCGCTTCAGCCATTTTGACGCCACTCCTGCGTGCGCTAGGCGCGCTGGAGACAATGACGCACATGCGGGTCTTGTGCGCCTCGCGCGTGTGCGGGCCCCCACATTGCGATTCTTTTTTTTATATATCTCGTTTTTCTTTTCGCATGCTCTGACAATTTTCCGACGAACACCCTGCCTTTGTTCATGTGGCACGCGATATCTTGTTACCCCCTCACGCTGTTCATCGGGCCCGGTGTGGTCTACCTGCCAACGAGCATTCGACTCGTCGATACCCCATACCCTTCGGGCTTTGTTCTTTTATTTTTGACTAGTTGGTCGGTGGTTTGGACGTGGTTAGGAAATACAGTCGTTAATAGTCGTTAGATATTTATTTATTACTGGCATGCATATGTCCCTGCTATACAGTGATCATCCTCACACCTGAAGTTCTCCAAGCTCTCCAACTTGTGGGGTTCGCGCGGTCGGTACGTATGTACAAGGTCAGTACGTCGTGTTGGCTGGGCCCCAGGATCGGATTGGATGACTGAGGTTTAATGCGCTGCATGGGAATCTACATAGTGCCTCCAGGGGAACAGTAGGAGATATCGTGCTAAAAATAATTCAAAGAAAGAGGAGAAAACCAACACGGAAGTCAGGTCCTGTGTGATATTCGTAACTAGGTTTATGACATTGCGAAGTGTGCGATGATATTACGCTAGTGGTTGGTGTTCTGCCGTTGTGTCACCGATTCGCCGATTCGCAGCCTCAGCAAGATCAAGGATTTTGGAATCTATCAGGGCGTTCCGTAAAATGGTCTCTTTCACCGCAGCGAATACTAGTCGGATGTTCGATGTATCCGTCATTTGGGTAAGACTGAGGGACACGTCTTAGTCATGTGTGCAGAAAAGGCGGTGAAGTCGCTCACTGGGCATAGATTGACAGCCTCGCACGATTTGCCTGCATAAATTTCCAAAGAATAAATTTCGCTGCTTTATTGACGTCTGTACCACCGGTGTACTCCGGGAAGTATTTCTCTAACTCAGCCTGCGGGGGGGTAAAGAAAATGTGAGTGGAAACGACAAAGTGGAATATCACCTTCTGGAGTTTAGCTTTAAAAACATCGATCTTGGTCAAGAACAAGATGATTGACGTTCGAAGGAACCATCGTGAATTTACGACAGACTCGAACAAGGCTAGAGACTCCTCCATCTGGCCATAACGAGGGTAAATAAATCAACGAATTCCATGCATGGTCCTTAGCATGATACCTGGTCATAGTCACTGAGCGCAACACAGATGATGACACTGGTTGCACTCTCGAAGCAATGGATCCACTTTCTCCATGCCGATGGCTGATCAACCTCGACCATCTGTATGCTGAGTCCTAATATTTAGAAGGGTTTGATGCGACAAAGACATAAATACGTACGACAATTCACCCATGTTAAACCATGCACTCATGATCCCAGTGGAATTTGCAGGCGCTCGCAACACGTCATCGACAGTCGGAAGATAAATCATGTGTTCCTATTCTAAGAACCTCGTCGAAAAAGCTGAAATGAAACAGGTGAGCAGCTACCATGACAGCGATGAGCTAGGCATGGGCTTACTAGGCCGCATTATCCGTGAGGTGGAACTGACGGCTGTTGTCAAGGACGGTGGGCATAATCGGGTCTAGGGTTCCGCACGGGTAACACCGTAGGCCAAAACCTGAGCACCGTACCCGTACCCGCACACACCGTACCCGGTACGGGTACGGGTATACACCGACCCGTGGACATGACGGTGTCACCGTTGACACCGTGGTAACTCTGAACACCGCGGGTTCCATGTACGGGTTACACTAAGAACATTGGACACATTCGTTTGAGGCCGTAAACTACGCAATTTACTCAGTATCCTTGGGTTCTCTCTCGCTCTGCTTGCGTTTCCGGCTTGTAACGGCTGCCAGAAGGTCTTCCATGAAGAGTAAGTTGCACCTTCCCCAAGCACCAAGGCAAAGATATGCACGGATAGTAGATGGGGACAGCCGGTTCCGAGTGAAGTGAAGGAGTTGACGCCCTTGCGAAAAAACATGTTCTACAGCTGTTGATGTCGCTACAAGATAATGAGCATCGAGTGGATTGAATTAACTATAAGTGAAGTACCTGGGACAGATAGGAAGTCGAGGGCCATCCGGTGGAGTGTGGGGTATGTGCGGCGGTTGTCTTGCCACCATGCAAGTGGGTCGTTGGTCTTAACAGTGGGTAGATGGAAGTACTCATCCAGTTCACCGATGGTTGAGGCAGATGCAGTAGTACCGAGAGCATAGTCACCAAAGTCATCATCCTTGTAGGATGATGTACACAAGCTTACTTTTTTTAAAAGTAGCTGTTGTGTCTCCTGTGAAGTACTATAGGTAAGAGGGTACTAGATGTAGAGAAACACCTCCCTATAGAACCCATTCATTCTCATGTCGGACCTCGACACAGATCTATCATACTCTTTGCTCAGTGGGCTGCCCAAAGGGATGGAATTCCTATCACCATGTCGAAACGAACAGCATGATGTACCTACAGAAATTGCAAGGCAGCTATTGACGCATGTTCATATCAATATCATAGGTCTCAAAATGCCTGCCATTGTGATACTGCACTGTAGCATCATTTGAAAAGAATGAATAGATGGGTGAATGCCATGTTTTCTTAAGGGCCTCTGCACATAATAATGTCAGCAAACAATCCCTTCGAGTCCAATAATGATTGATATAACTTACCAAGGTCAGTGACTGCATCTGCTTTGTCCGAGTTTTGAGCGACTCCGATGCTACTGGAATCCGATGGGCTTGGGACTGGCGCCTCATTGCATTCTGGTTCCAAGGATGTCAGATCAATCGATTGAGTTGATGGTGCACGAGAACAAGATAGAGGGTGTAGCATCAGCAGCTTTGATGGGAATCTTGATTTTGATAATGGGCATTTTTGCACGACAAGTGTACTGACCACGTTCTTTCAAATCCAACAAATCCTTTATGTGTGCCCACTGGACGTTGAGGACATCCGGAGATTACTAACCATCAGCAAGCTTATCTCGTACCTTTGTCGTACCTATGCACATTGTTTCCATTTCATTCTCTAAATTTTCTACTGATTACAAAGTGCTGATAAGGGGTAGCCCTGAGACCCGCCAAACACCGTCAACCCGCGGTAAAAGGGTACGGTGTATGCACGGGTACAGGTAGTCCACACCGTACCCGTACCCGCAGGACCCGTTTACAGAAAACCGCGGTGTTACCCGTACCCGTGCGGTTCCCTAGCTCTACCCTCCCACCCACATACCACAGCCTCCTTATATCTTTGCATCAACCTAATAGTCACTCATTTGATACTGCACATTGATATCTAGCATCACATTACTTCTTACTGCAACCCAATAATACAAACTGATTTATGTTTACTACCTATGCCAAATAGAACATGAATTTGACCTCTATCCTAGTGCACTGAGTGGACTTCAAAATTCTAGGATGTGACAATATGTTACTTTCTGTGACATTTTGTGACGGCCAAGTATCCGGGGAGGCCAAGTATCTGGTAGGCGATAGTAGTAGCAAGCAGTGTGCGGTAAAAACCATGTATATGCATCAGGAGTATGTACAAAGACTATTCACACCAACCCTAATGTAGTGGGAAATCCAGGTAGATACATATAAATTACGTTGCCATAATCCCTGGCATGAAAAGCCCAAAGAAAACTATGCACAAAAGTCCAGAAGAAATGCCACGAGAAACAACAATGGAATCAATAATCAGACGAAATAAGGTGTGACCTCGTCCGAGTCTACACTGTAATTGTAAATAGTCGCAATGTATTTTCCTATGCCTCAAGCATGTTTGTGGGGCACAGTCCCATATTTATTGAAGGTGCAAGGTTATACCACCTCCGACTTCTGGTCGACATAGATGAGTGAACGGCACCATATTCTGGCAATGTGACATCGTTCGTTCTGTTCATTGGTAGCCATTTCAGCTTTAATAAGATTCAGGATCGATTCGACCCATGTAGCCCAGCGCGGCCGCTGCACTGATGACGGCAAGCGCTCCACGACCTCGAGGACTTCTGTTGCGATAGTGAGCAGTTCTTCCACCCGTGAAAAGTACGGAAATTCAGTGGAGTTATGGTGGGGCATGTGAAGTATTCCTCTCATGAATTGGTCTGTAGCGATCAGCATTAGCTCGCTAGAGGACATGAGAGAAAGCACCATCCTCTGTGTCGGGGGAGGACGCATGGAAACGATAGTTCCAAGTGGCGAATTACCGGTCCATGTACTATCTCGGGTGAAGAGTTCTATTGTGCTACGCTTGTTCTCTTCCTCGGTGATAAGTTGACCAATAAGCGCAACTAAAACTCTGCTGTGCGATACGGCGAGTAACCAATTCTCTTTGTGGGAGTACGAAGCGTTGGTGTGGGCGGGAAGGTTATAGCCTGACTCGAAGACGTCAAGGGCAGACAACCAATAGGGCAGAGTAGTGGTGGGTTCGCCCTGTAAAGCAAGAGACGCATTTCTGCCGATGATCTTTCCGAAAATGAATATAGCTGTGCCCAGAATCGCGTGGACCGCACAAAGATGCTCATTCGTTCTGATAGATTTGGAGACAGGTCAAGTCAACTAAAAGTTTTGTTGGTTTGTCGTTATATACGTACTTTCTTTCCTTCTCGGCTGCTGCTGCTGCTGCTGCTTCGTGTTGAATGGTTGGGTGTGAGCCTTCCACAGGACAAGATTCCATTATCTGGGTGGCCTGTTCTTCGCTGTTCTCCGCACCACTTGGCACGAGGAGATCCGAAAGGGAAAAAAGAGCACGGTGACATTCGTGTATGACAGCACGCATGAGTGTGATGACTTCTCGACCCACATTCTCCTTGTCTGTCCACACGCAAACCGAGATACACAACGTGAGTTTCCGGCCTGTTAGAAAAGGGAAATTGATGGGTGCAAACCATTGAATAGAGTAACCGCCTTCGCGAAGAGTGTGTTGAGACCCAACCAGTCGTCGTAGGAGAACCCTGAGTGCAAGATCCTCGTCGGCCTACTTTCAGCGAGTGACGTGGTGCTCATATATTCCAGATAAGAAGGCGACAGAGTAACCGGTGTGGTGGGCTGCTTATCCGAGACGAGCAGCCTGGGAGGTCGCGCACGCTGGGCCACGGTTACGTCTGGTCCGCCGCTGAGCTTACTAGGTGGGTGGCAGGAGTAAGGTTTAGTGCCGATGGAGTCCTCTGAGAGCCTGCCTCGGTGGCGCTGTGCTTACTACTGTACTTTGAAATGAGGATTCCGTCGTGTTTTCATGGCAGGAACAATGCGCCAGCCATGATGGAGGCTTGGGCTGGTGGTTGGCAGTTGGATTCCTGGAATGCTGTACTACAGGTGAGTATTACTCCCGACTGAGGGCGTCGGCAATGTAGCCGCCACGCCCAAGCTCAGGTCAGTCCCGACACAGAAAGTGCTAAATGTGCAACGCGGATCATTTCGTCCCTGAAAAGAACAGTCTATGTACATTATGTCACAAGGGAGTGTCCACAAAAGGGATCCAAGTCCACGAAGGACGTCACCATCCCCGTCGCCGACCACCCTTGCCCCACTTCTCCAAGAGGAACAACGCCATATATTCATATACTTCTCTGTTTGCCCCTCTCGTACGGATGGCGTGATCGCTACGTAGATAATGGCGCGGTGAACAGACAGACAGCAGGACTTATCTCTCTTACCTGTCCGTGAACATCCTGAACTTGAAATTTCGAATTTGCGCTTCTGTGAGCATGTCGAGAAGATGTGCCGAGTTCGCGAAATGGACATTATCATCACCGCTTCCGTGCATAAGGAGATAGTCCACATTGCGGAATCCTTCGACAGATGAAATCGAAGCATTGATATATCCGCCAGGGTTATCACTTGGGAGACCCATGTAGCGTTCCGTATAGACAGAATCTAAACGGGAGTCAAGATTCTGATTTGAAAGTCCTGATTCCTGATTATCTCACCATACAAACGCCAGCTGGTTACAGGCTGGGGCATCATATAAGATAATAGAATTTAAAATTCGAGCTTAAGCTTACCGCAACGGCCATTGCTAGGGAGTGGATCCCTGCATCTGCTTCGGCTACTTTGGAAGCCATGAACCCACCGTAAGACTGTAGATTCGTGTTAAAGAGATGATCATAGTTATCGCCATGTTAACCCACCCAACCCCAAATGCCAATGCGTTTTGGGTCAACGTAAGGTTTACCTGCCCATATGCTGCGGAAAAAGAATGAGCAGCACGTCCTCATCAGAAAGAACAATGCATGCACCGCGCAGTATTAATCTGGTCCACAGTTTCCCAGAAGCCCAAGTTATCCCTCACGGGATTGCGGAGCTGCCGACCTTTGAAGCCCGTGCCTCTACCATCCACGGTGACCACTATGTACTGCAAAGTACAGACGAGGTAGTCATGCCAGTCGCGCTTATACTGGAGATTCACCATCTGACTTCCGGGACCACCGTATCTACGGGACCGTGAGATAACTAAACCTTTGCTACTCAAGGAATACAAAAATACGTACACAAAGAAAAATACTGGGTATTTCGTTCGACCCGAGTCGTCCATTCGTGGTGGTCGCATTTCCTTCACGTTGAGTTCTAGAGACCCATTCGTTCCTATTAGATCCGGTTGTTTAGGTAAAACACTTACCATAACCATCACTCACGATTGTAGAGTAAATGACAGTAGCCGACTCAAATGAAGCCAGTGTTTCATTGAGCTTAGCATTATCCGTGAGAACGTAGTCGAAATCTGAGAATTCCACCAGTTATTGGCATTGTGTGATTGCTATAATCCATTAATTACCTGCATTCCCGACTTGGATGAACTTCTGCCAAGGAACCCCGGGGCCAAAATAGTTCAGCAGATAAAACCCTGCTTCGGGTGAAAAGCTCGCAGAGTATGAAGACAACGTCGAATCGTCCGTCAGCAGGGTGGGGGACACAGGCGATGCTACGTTCGATGATGGGATCGGGATAAAATACAGCTGACGTTCAATGGACGATCGAGCAGCTTGAAAATATCTGCATCAATCCCTTAGTATCATGTGCCAAAACACTCGACGGACATTAAAATGTTAGAGCTCACATCAATCCCCTTTGGGCATCCACAGCTTGTATACCACCCGTAACCTCCCAGGGCCCTGAAGTGAGGAAACGTGGTGTTGTGGAGTCGGCCGGGTCAAAGAGAGCGATATGATTGTAGCCACCCCTCCAGGGTACGATATCGAGGTAGGCAGGGGAATCGCCAGATCGCAAGCTTGGAGGAAGGGGATAGATGTTTCGGTCCTGTAAAATAATGAATACGAACCCTTGTGTGGTAAACAATACACTGACCGGATCGATCCAGCCCTCATCGGCTTCCTCACCATCCCTTCCAAGTCGTCTGACCACCTGACCACTGACAGTTTCTCCTTCAAACTGCTCGAAGAAGGAGAAAAGAACCACGCTGCCATTGTCAGCAGCACGGTTGACTTCTTTCACTATCAATGTCGAGTCGTCGAGCCAGGTAACTTGAGAAAGAACGCTATTATCCGAGGGGAAGCGACCAGTCCATTGTAGTTCGGCCGTGGATTCTGCAGGAGAAAGTAACTCGGGATATTCTAAGTAACTCGCCAGATCGAACACGTGTACAGACGCAATAGGGTTGTTGAAGCCTGGCTTCGGATATTTAATCACCACGTCCTTGGTGTAGGGTATTACAGCAGAAGCGTTATTAGTCGGGTTATAGATCGGAAAACGATACTCGTCAACGGCAGTTTCATCTAGCCGAAGAAAAGCAATTTTTGATGAGTCAGGTGACCACCAAAGGGCGTAATCAGTCTCGAAAACCTCCTCTTCATAGATCCAGTCGGGTACACCGTGGAAGAGCGACGCATTTCCGGTTGTTGTTACACGGATTGGGGCCGTTTCCGCGCTTTGATGTGTTATTGATCAACAGCTAACAAAGATCCGATGTAGTACTCACGAAGGAGACGGGAGGACATAAAGGTCGTTGGATGCGACAAATGCAACAGACTGTCCAGTTGGTGCCCAAGTAGCATAAGAAACAACCGGCGGATCAGTGGGCGGCAACAAGGGATAGGTTGCCTTGGTCTCCAAATCATGAATATAGTAATTGCCAAAGTTAGAATGTCTCCATTGCTGTGGAACATTCACTTTGGATAGTAGTGCTCGGAACATAAGCGTACCTTGACTCTGTCTGCTTGAACAAGGATATATTTCATGTCAGGAGAAGGCTTCCAACTGGACCAAACAATAATGTCTCCATTTTCCTGTAAGAAAATGTGAGCAGATACGCCACAGATGACTCAAATATAAATTTGGCTACATCTTTGATGTCCGTCGTAGAAATGAGGGGTCTGGTTGCATTTGTTTTGAGGTCAACGAGTACAATCCGTCCATTCTCCTCCATTGAGAACACCCCATCCCCCGCTACAAGTAATGTGAACATTCACAAATGCACTCGGACGCGATGGGATATCTAACCTTCTGGAACCCAGTGAACGGAAGTAATTGTTGCACCGAATGTTGCGTTGAATACGTGGTCGAGGGATATTCTCTGGTTTCCAAGTACCTGATAGGGCTTCACATTGTACAACGCGGTAGCAGCGAACAAGCCTATACAAGCAGACAGGAGGACAAGCGACGCGAGGGAAAGCACGAGAGCTCGAAGAGCAGGCGACTAAACGAAGAGCAAACCGAAGAGCAAGTGAAGTTAGACATTGCACCGAGTGCAAACTGACCGCCTAACCTGCCGGCCCCCGCCAACTCTTAAGCCGTTGTCTGGATCAGAGTCATGTAGGCCCCCTTGTTCGCGTGCCTCCTTCACTAGATACACGTCGTCGTCGTCGTCGTCGTCCGAGCTTGGTGCGTCAAAGGGTCCTTCTCCGTAGTATGTCTGTGGTCGTATGACACCATGGCTCAGGAGAGGTACCCTAGGTTGGCTACTAGCTAGCTCGTGTTCAACGTCTTCATCTTCACCAGAAAGGTGCTGGTATGTTGGCATGGGCATGTCCGACCCGTGTCGAATTGGGCTCTTGCCAACTCTGTTCGGGAACGCGACGCGCGTTAATGCCTTCAATTAAATGAGCACCAGCGATTAGGTAATCATCCCATTCTAACTAACTGACTATAGGGCAACATGACTCCTCCCCGACATGCGACAAGCTGGGACCCAGTATTACAGATATCTCAGGTGCGCAGAAATGGTATACATCGCTGCAACGCAGTCCTCGTCAACAGAAGCAGATCATTTCTATGCAAACACTACACTATCTCACGCTTTGTGTCCTAATTCCCCCACTGCTTGCGGTGTTTGCAGAACCAGCAGCATTGCTTTACGAAGGCGGAGCTGCTAATGTTGGTGCGTGCCAACTTTCACCATAAGTGCGTACTTCTGAGGCGCCGGCGACACTGTCAGGCATAATCATGGATTGGAGAGAAATGGCGGGCAGACCCACCGTGCGAGGCATACCAGGAGAAGAACGTTGGAGATCTTACTATGGCGCATGGAGTGGTGGGAAAAGAGTAGGTGGTTGGTGGGAAGATAAAGGGATTGGGCGAATGGACCCTACCAGGGGTTGGGTCATCGCAGTCTCATGGCTGATCGCTTGTTCAGCAGAGTAAGTGCTCCACAGCTATGCCAGATCACCGTTGAGCTGAACCTTTGTTTTCGTAGTATCTACTACATGTATACTCTCATCCGCCGTCCACGCCTTATCCTGGACTTCGCACTGACGCTGGTGTTCAATCATCTCGTGCTCACGACTTATTATTCCGCTTCGATACCCACCTCTTTGTTCTTCTGGCTTGTCATGGTCACAGGGTCTGTTTGGACGGTCGTTGCCGCTGAACAGCTATGCGTGAAGAGAGAAATGACTGAAGGGTTGGTGATTTCTCGTCCTCGGGATGAAGCCGAGGAAATGGAAATGGGCGGAGTTGCACGAAGAGAATAAGTGGGCGGTGCTTTTCATCCGAACGTTGTTCTCAATGTATCGGTTTCCTTCATTTAGATCTATGAGTACCCTGCATACTTGTGTTTTTCCACGAGGCAAGCCGCTTCCCCCGCGGGGTGGGCCTATCGTCATAATACGCATGGTTGTTGGATGATGTCACATAACATAAACTTACTGAACTGCCTTTCGATATCGCTGGCTCGTGGGGATGGTAAACCTTCTGCAATGTCTTTTCAGACATCGCAATTCCTTTGCGTGGATTACTGACTCGGATTTTTTGATAGTCTTAAAACGCATTCAGGTATTACAGTCGCGTTTGTCCCCATTATCCGTCACTCGCTGGTGTAGGAGCGTTTCTAAGTCATCTCCGTCCTCATACGACTCGCGCTCATTGCTTTATATGTTCCCATATAAAACAATCAGTAATATCCACTAGCGATGTCACCTCGAGTCCCGTTGAGACGGAGTAAAATCTACGCAGACGTGTTATCTAGTGCGCCGCATAGGTCAAACAACAAGAACAGGGATTCAGCACACCATAGTTTGAACCTCCTAGTTGCAGAATTGGCACCACAACTCCAGCGCGATCATCGGATGAGGAGCCCGTCAGCACCACCATTGGTGGCATGCGGCGATACATATTCAATTTAGTATGGCAGCAGTAGACATAAATGTAGCCACACCGTCACGCCGCGACTAGGTAAGTGGCGGTGGCGTTTCAAGTGGCAAATGCTACCCTGACATAAGCGGTATTGTGGTGTTCGCAGTGGCAACTGACTAACGATTTACTCACAGAACTTCAACCCTATACCTCGAACCAGTTGTCACCGACCGCCGATTGCCTTCTCCGCATATCTCCGGGTACGGAGTGCTGGAAGATACAGTCAGCTAGGCATTGTCGGTAACGAAGGAACAACATGCGATCGCAAGGGGCCCGGATCTGCGCCACTTGCCGTGTCACTTTTCCAAATCGCTTTGAAATTTGAATCTATGAAGCCAGAGGATGAGATATCATATATCACTTATCTCATTTGCAAGGTTGATCACCCAATGGTAATGGTACTATGCAGCGTCTGGATTGATGGTGGCTGAAACTTGTGCGGACTGGCTCCATGGCGTTAAGTAACAGCCTGCGACCTTGTGGTGGCGTGACGCAAGACCCTCTGGGCACTAGTACTGGCGTGCTTGGGTATGGCTTCTTGCATCAAATCGAATGCTGAATGGCGAGCAGAGCACGTACGTGTCACAGTTGTCAGAAGTTGCCACCTCACTGAGGAGAGTCCGCCACGTTACTACCCCGTCGCCGGTAGAGATTCGAATTCTGGATCGAGTCCGAAAGCAGACTCCCGGGGCCGTGGACCCTCATAATAACTTTCCAGATCGAGGGCAAGACAACGCTGGGGCGGGACGTTGGGTTAGGATCTCGGTGGTATCTAAAAGCTACGTCTTTGCCACAACTGCAACAATTAATGGGTGCACCTTTTGAACTGCTCGATTGCTGAAAAGAAGCACCTTGCGAAGGGTAAGTTTCCTCGAGTTCACTGAATCCCAGATCCATATGGGGTCTGGACCGTATGTTTGGTATGCCAAGATTCGCGAATTCGGCATGTCGTCGGATGATGCATCGATGGAGTGCGAACGTTCCATTTTCCAAGTGCTGTTAATAACCCATATTGACAGGGGTCCTGTGCTGGAATGCACCGGCATAGGATCTGGATTCAACAGATGCGCACTCCATTAATTATGATGCAGACATATGAAACGGCAGGCATTGGTTAGTGTTTCATTATGAGTCGTGGCTCTAAGGAAGGCAGTAGGGCTACTGGTCTGTGGGACCAACGACCGCGCAACCACGAACAGCCGATCGCGTGGGTCCCAGATGACGATTCCTCGAAAGGCAAGGACAGCCCGATGGGAGAACCAGGCTCGTCCACTCTCTCAGTACGCGCATCGCCGCATATGCTCGTTATTCCAATGCCTCACAATCTCCAGTCGCCGTTTGTCAAATAGACGTAATTGCGAGCTAGCTGTTTAATCTCGCCAGGTGCATCCACATTCCCGGTCGCGTCTCCCAGTGCTTCTGAAGGCCAACTGCCAAGTAGCTAGGTTCTGTATACTGTTGTACTAGTCGTGTACATGCTCTTGCCCTCTGTCTACATGCCGCCACTATGGCCGCATGCTTTGTTTTTCCATTGGGGAAGCGAGATATTGATTCCGTCTCATAAACTAGTCATGTTTTCGCGCTCTGCATCCCTGGTTAATACAGGCACGAGGCGCCCATAATGCACATAAAAAGCCGATCGCCCCGGTCGGTCTAACTTCTGCTTTCCTCTTCTTCCATAGCTCTTGGCCACCATGGACACCTTGAAAAACATGCTCTCCCCTCTAGGGATGAACACCAACGCGCTACAGGACACCCTTGTATTTACCCTGCTCTTCCGTGCCGGCTCACACTCATCCGCTCCGCATTAGAAACTCGTCGTCATAGGCGGGACAGTCGAGACAGCGAGGCGCATATCTGTCTCTGCCTGGAATGGTTTCGTTGACTGTGTGTCTGTCCGCCTATCTCCTGTCTACCTTTGCCAACCTGCATTGTCTCCGTAGCCTTTTTCCTGACTGCGCACTTCAGCCAAGAGGATTATCCGTACGATTGGTAACCACAATCTTTTCGCGTTGCACGCACCGAGGACTGACACCACTCTTCAGGCTAATGCATTGGCTTTCCAAGGCGAGACATGAAGCTCCTACTGTTTTAGGTCACCATAGTACTTACCCGGCACAATTAGCAACCAGCATGGGGACGCAGTCGCGAATTCGAGATTACGACTCGCACTGTGACTCGCAGTGGTCTTTCACAGTCAACGACAGGCGATTTGGAAGAAGACGACGAAGAAGACCAGGAATTCATACATGGTCGCAAAAAGCGGAAAGTCGCATTTCTACCCAGTTTAGGTAGGTGGATTCTTGTCCCGACAAAATTTCGGAACGTGGTCTGATTACCTGGCGTGACGGTGGCAGACACTACCCACACTATTTATTACCGTGGTCACTGGCTTAGAGTATGTTGCAATAATTGGACAAAGTCCTCGGCCAATCAAACTTTCATTTTCTTGCCAGATAACCCGGACCAAGCGTTATCCGGACTATGGCCACGGCGCTGCTCTCAAGATTAGGTATGCTTTTATTACTATTTCAGCCTAGTTCATGTTGACCCAAATAAATAGTGTCGTTGCTCGTAGCAATGACATCCTCAAGAAACTCGTCCTAGAAGCGAAGCGCGAGTATGAGAAAGACGCCGAGCATCGTGTTCACATTTTCATGGCTGATACGTAAGTCGCCACCTCCCTGTGGCGTGCGGGGCTCAAATCCAACTATCCTATAGCACATATGGTTGTTGGCGGTGGAATGGTGCCCGGCAAAAACGCCCACTAAGTTCCATCGTTCTTCAACCAGGAGTGAAAGACATGCTTCTTGCCGACTGCAAAGACTTCTTGGCCTCAGAGGACTGGTGAGTATGCCATTTGGGACGCTCCTTGAATTGGAAAGTTAATTCATTTGCACAGGTACGCCGAAAGAGGTGAGTGTGACGAAGTTGCCATGTGTTTTGGATTTCTTACCCGTTTCAGGCATCCCTTTCCGTCGAGGATACCTCTTGCATGGCGTTCCCGGAAGGTTTGCAGTTGCGTTCTAATGTTTAATGCTTAGACTCAACTTCATTTAAATCAGTGGCAAGACATCTTTGATACATTCCTTGGCTGGAGAACTGGGCTTGGACATTTACGTTGTTAGTTTGTCGTCGAAGGGGTAAGGTGCCACTGACCGGACCTTATGGAAGCAATTGACATGAATGAACACAGGATGAGTGATAATACACTGGCCACTTTGATGAGTCATGTACCATCCAGGTTCGTATAAAGCCATTTGCGCTCATCTATCAAGTTTCACATTCTTGGCTTCAGATGTATTTTGCTTCTTGAAGATTTGGACGCAGCATTCACGCGTTCTGTCAGTCGTGATTCGTCCTCAACTGGCGTCCCTACAGCCAGCACCTCCCCAAACAATCCCAATGAATCTGACGGATCTACTCTGAGTTTGAGTGGCCTCTTGAACAGCCTCGATGGCGTGGCTGCGGCGGAGGGTCGGTGCGTTGTTAAATTTCATTCCCGCAAGCCGCGCGAATTTAGCTGATACTTTGCCCGATATTACCCGCAGCCTTCTCTTTGCCACTACTAACCATATCGAGCGCCTTGATCCCGCCTTGAGTCGCCCTGGCCGCATGGACGTCTGGGTGAACTTCACCCATGCGACAAAGTGGCAGGCGGAGGGCATCTTCAAATGTTTCTTCCCTTCTAATAATTCCAAGGCCTCCTCGTCTAGCTCCGGCTCCTCCAAGTCTTCTACAGACGAGAAGACCGACATTTCGCAAAAGAATCTCCCACTTCCGAAACGTAAAGCACCGGGACTCACTATTCCTGTATTGGAAGAGGCAGAAATCGCTGAACTGGCTAAACGTTTCGCAGATGCCATTCCAGAGGGTGAACTCAGTGTGTGTACTCTTCTTTCCCTTTGTGTGCGACGCATGTGGTTGATCCCCGCCAAAGGTCGCTGCGTTGCAGGGATACCTTCTTAAGAACAAACTCCGTCCACGAGAATGTGTGGACGAAGTTCGTGAATGGTAAGTTACTATGCGTAATTCATTAACCGAATGCTAAATATTTGTCACGTGATGAGGGTAATCCAGGAGCGTGAGATGCGCGAGAAGCTTAAGAAAGAGAAGGCAGAGGTGAGCAGAGCACTTATTAGGAACACGAATATGAAATGCTTACAGTTCTCGGTGTTCAGCGGGAAAAGGAGGTACGGAGACACCTCTTGATTAAATACATAGCAGACTGATTCCCCGAAATTTACCTAGACCGAGGAGAAAGAACGGAAAGAGGTATGTTCGGGTTGTCGCGTGTTTTGCAGCGTGGTGCATTGTTAACCATTTGCTTAGAGGGAAGAAAAGGCTGCCAAGGAGGTAACCCACTTCGGAAAACTCCTGTTTCGACGGAAACTAAGCTGACATTTTTATGTAGCAAGAAGAGAAGGAAATCAAAGAGGTATGGCGCGATTACATCTATGGTTGTTATCATGCTTATATTCTTTTCCTCGTAGAAGTTCGAGAGAAAAGAGCGAACTAAGGGCAAGAAAGTACATCGAGTTGAGGCCATTTTGAAGCTCGATGGTGCCACCAGTTGCGGGAGCAGCACTGTGATTAATTCGAGCGGCGAAATCACACCAACCGAGCCCATCATGCCCGCGCTCATCAGCAATAGCAAGAGCGAGTCTTCATCTTCGTCCGAGTCAGATAGCAGCAGCGGTGGAATTGAAGCTGACACTGAGGAGAGCATAACTTCCGAAGAGGAAGTAGACAAACCCGCTGGCGGGATTCTCACTATCAGCAAGGAAGTCGCCAAAGAAAAGTGGGTGGCAGTTAAAGGACAGCCGGAGCCTGTCGACTGATAGACAGGTTTTCCTGAGCGGTCTTGCTACCAGATTTTTTGGGTCGTTCTATGCTGCCCACGTCCTCACTGACCTTTACTGGTTATTACTTGCCAAGTACATACTTGTTGCGCGCCACCTTCATATCTTGCTTTCCTGGTCGGTACTTTCTACACTAATACGTTTGCTTAGCTCTGTATCTACTACTACTAGACCTACATTTGTGCTTGCTGGGTTTGCATGTTTTGCAATGGATAACCGTCTACCCCACCGTGCACTGAAAAATGATCGCTGTAGTATAATGTACGTGAGACATGATAGTAGTCATATAGTCTAGACGGTCTTGAAGTTCACTTCTGAAAGTGTTTTGAAAGCTTCTCTGTATGCATCCAATAGCGCTTTCACCCTCGCCCTCTCCGCCACCAATGCCTCATCTTCGTTCAACAACTCCGAGAACAAGTCCGGCTTGTAGAGGGTCGCCACTAGTCGGTTCTGCACATGTTTGGATGAATGGTTGACGAGGAAATGCATGATCGCTTTCGGGATGAGGTCTTGTATACTTTGTCGAACGATCGAAAAGTAGGAAGCGATTAGCGACCGGATAAGGGCAGTTTCCATTTCCTCGCGTTGCGTCATTTGAGAACCATTGTCACCAATTGATGAGACCTGTCAATATCAAGTAAAAAACCGGTGATACGGTCTAATTAGCGCTGGAAAAAAATGAACACAACCCGTTACTCACAGCTTCAATATGTTTACCCAGACTTTTCATGTCGAATGCCGCACTATTCCCGTCTAGTGAGCATTTAGGTGCCAGTATGCCAGCTGGCCCTGGTATCTCCACCCCTGAAACATCCCGACCTGTGGGGACAGGTACCAAACCTGCATGCGACCGTTCTACGCTCGAACCTGCGAGAGGACCAGGGCCATTTTGACCAAAGAAATAGTTGAGGAAAGTCTCGCGCGCAGTGTGTGGCGATGTTCCTGGCCCTGTGGCAGCATGTAGATGCGATGGTGACGGGTGTGCGGACGAATGTCTAGGGTGTTTATGTTTGCCCGAGGTGCTGGCATTTGGAACGGCAGACCCCATCGCTCGTGAGCGATCATGAAGCGTTGCTGACACAGAGCGTCCGTCTCGCGGCGGAACTCCATTCGCGCTGGTAGCTTCCTCATTGGAAGAATCCTCCCCATCTTCATGAGTTGGACCGCCAGGGATGGAATCGGCGCTGACAGGCTAGCAACGAACATAATACGGTCAAACGCAGGAACGGTTCAGATGGCGAGTCATGGACACGAAGGAAAAACGCACACGAGTGGGTGCGACAGGTTTCGGTGGGGGAGGCACTGTCGCAGCTTGCGCGGCAACCGCGGACCCTGCAATGAATGCCGGATGGTTTGTGTTGATGTACGCAGTTTGGATCTCAATAAGGCTCTGCGCATACTCTGACGTGGGACCGAGGCGTTCCCGCAGAAGTTCGGATACACATTCGACAAGTTGCGCATGCAGGCGGGGGAAGCGCTCCAGTTCCTATAATTTCGAAGCAAATGTGCGAACAAAAAGTCAGACATACTCCGTGGGGAGACAGTAATGCTGTTTCACCATGCTTGTGCAGTTATGGCATATTTTGACCAATTCCTCGTACACGAGCTCGACACAACGAAGACTAGGTGCTTCCAAGAGTTTTATTTGCGGCTTGACCAACAAATCAAAGGCAGATTCGGGGACAAATAAACTTGGTCGTGGCCCAGTAGAATTACGGATTGCGGTTCTGATATCTTGGTTATCCAAATTCCCTGTGGAGTCAATAGAAGCTAAGGCGTGGCCAAAGACATCATTGAAGATGTAGTATATTCTGGCACCGCCTGACAGCTCTTTAGTTGACATGTCGACCTTGGTGCCTTCGATAGATGACATGAAGTCTTGGGCGAATTGATTCATGAGCCGAAGAACCAGAGCACCTTGCTGTAGGACCGTCAGTTCGAACATTTGAACACATGTTGTCACATTGTTCTACCTGGTTCTTGTCCCCGAATATCGCGGCATCACCAAAAGAGTTGAGCTCCTGCTGTGCTTGGCCCATCAAGGTATTCAGTCGGGCCTTCATATCGGGTAATTTGTCTCGTATGTGGTTCATCAAGACCTGGTGTGGTCTTCGTAAACAACTCAACAACGACATCGAAATGGAGGCACCTGATTCAATGTTCTTGCCAGATATTTGGTACCGTTCTTATGGGAAATGTTCCGGTAAACAGTGTGGTTCCTGAAAAACTCGGCCTCCGCCTCCAGCGCGTCACTCATACTCTTCTCTGTCATGATATCTTGTTGACTCCGGTTCACTACGCCAATAAAGCCCAATTTGAGAGGATAAACGCGTCCTGTGAGAACGTCGAGTGCGTTCGTCCCAGCGTCCATGAGGTCCAACTTTGACAGTATTCCAATTGTACGGCGGCCTTGGGAATCGACTGAACGCGCAAGCTTGAGTGCATCTGAATTGGCAAGATCGACATTTGCAGGTGATACAGCGAGGATAACACTTTCTACAGTGTTAGTCAACTGCGGGAAGATTCGGCATCGGGAATACCCACCTACTAGGTTTTGAGATGTACTCCAAGACCAGGTTTCTGATCTGACGCTCTATGTCGCTAGGTTGATCGCCCACCGGTATCTTTGGAAACTCATTAGCTAGCATCGTTCAGGTAACTGCTACGCACCTTTGTTAGACCAGGCAAGTCAACCAGAGTCAAGTCTAGCACATTAGGACTGTATATCCGCAACGATATTGGAAGTTTGCTGACACCCTTGTTCTGCCCGGCAACTCGGAACGTCTCCTGCTCAATCTCTTGGCGTACTTCATTGAAGTCAGTGAATCGCCTGTCAACGTGGAGGAACTGTGCCCATTCAGAGTTTGTGGGAGGGCTGGTGGACGAATCCGGGACCGGAGTGTGGATGAGCTGTAGAACGAGGGGACGGCGGGTAACGATGCCTTGACCACGTGGAAGGAAGTCTCGCCCGACGATACTAAAAGAATTTAGAACCAGTGACTACTACAAGGGATGACAAAAGCACCCACTTTTCGAGTACACTAGATTTGCCCGAAGATTGGCTGCCAACCTACCAAAGGGCCAATGTCAATCTTCAGCCGTGGATAGATCCGCATGACTGACCACAACCAGCTGGGGCATATCCAACTCCCCGCCTGATTGGAATAAGGTTAATTGCCCATTGCCCAAGACCCATGCACATACCAAGATCATTGAATGTGTCTTGAAGACGATTGACGAGCTTGATGAGGTCTGAGTCCATTGCAATGGTTGCACTGTCCGGCAAACGGGAGGTATAAGTAGTATTTTGTCGCCGAGCAGACGCGAAGTCCACAACGCGAATGCGCGTCATCACACGGCCAAAGGAAATTTGGCTTTATTTGGTCATAAAGGCAAATAGGCTACTACATTGCTATCCATAAAATCTAACTAATGTTCGATCTAGATTGCTTTGCTCTTAACGAGTTCTGTTGCCAGCGAAAGCCGTCAGCTCAGCTCAGACCTTTTCCGACTGCGTTTACTTACGCTCAATCTCTGCAATAGCATTGACTAAAATCTCCCTTTGCGCTTTTTCATCTTTGAGGTCAGCCATGACCTTGGCAATGACTGTCTTCGCAAGTTCCGCCTGTTCGCTCTCTTTCTGTTGCTGTTCATAGCGGACCCAGCTGTCCAGAACAGCTTTGATCTCCGACGTCAGGACAACCTTTTGGCGCCGCACAAAAGTCTCCGCCTCCAATTGTGCAGTCTCCTGTAAGCAGAAACGTTGCATATTGAGACACATGCATACGCAATAGTGGCTGCCTGACCTTAGAGATGGCAAAAAGGCCCTCCGTTAGCGAAACAACATCCTTCATCTGGCCGACAGAGTCAATGCGGTCTTTGACAGCCTGGGTATGTTCGGCACGCGAATTCTCGAGAACATTCTTGATGCGTTCGATGTGACCATTGGCCCAATCACGGTAAGGCTCCCGGATAAGCTGTCCACCGGTATGACGAGCGTTACATCCGACTCTGCGTTAACACCACAGCACCCATACCTTGGCAATGTACGCAAGAAGAATGAATGTTCCTGCAGCCACCACGGTTTCCTCGTTCACGACGTACAGCTCCTGAGAAATAGCGGTTGCAATGAGTCCGGTTCCAAGGATGGCCGTACCAGTCTTCGTGATGAGGTTCGGAGAGGACGGGAGGGTGTTTATGATCTCAGACGCACGCTCGGAAGGAGGAGGATTTGATGTGCTCATGGCACGACTGCATTATTAGTTGTCAGCACACTGGTACAATTCATCTTCAAGAAAACACGCACGCATTGGTCGCACGGGCGACTGAGTGGACTGCGCGAGGCCTGACTTCAAGAAAGTATGAGTACGCGAGAAAAAGCCAACCCAAATGAGCTTACCGGATGCCCTGAGGGAGTTCAATGCTATCCTAGACGCCATTGAGAGAAACGCGGTGAGAGCCTGGTACTGGGAACAAAAACATTATTCCGACTTGACACGATTGATTATGTCATCCAACTCTGACTTCTTCACAAACCTGCGCTTTAATCTAATAGCGCACCTTAGTGGAGGCTGGATCCGAAAGATGTATCGATGCGATCTTCCAAGTCTTTCGAATTGCACAAGTTTCTTTGCATATGCCAGTACAACTGCTGTTCTCGATACCCACCTTTTTCGTACGTGATTCCCAAAATATATCTCGGGTGCCACTGACTTTCACGAATGGTGCACGAGTAACAGCTTAACTTGAACTGTGGAATCGTCTATTAGGTTCGAAATTATATGTTTTTTCCCATTGGATCTCAGGCTGGTATCCGCACAAATATCTGCCTTGGGCATCCCATCATTGATACCTCTGGTATTATGGGGTCATTGATCAGAAATACTGGTTGCCACCCCATCGCCTGTGTTTCTGATTAATAACCCCATACCCTCTCTAACGTTAACCTCTTCGTTAGATCTCCCATGATTCGTGAAGCACTGGTCTCAGCCTAGATGCTGGAAGGTCGCAGTTATCCTTTCTTGGATAGAGCAATCTATAACTTCTTTCATTTCTCATCACCTAGCGTCAATCTCGGAACAGACAAATTCTTTGAATAGCGCAAACCGTGATACGCCCGCCATGATTACTGGCCAACACATGGCCACACACCGCCCATGGTGTACATAAGAAACAAGATAACATCTGAGCCGATGCGTGTGTGATGCTCACTTTCACTTCCTAAAGATTTATCCACCCCCACATTTCTCACTTCTGTGCCATCCTCCAGGCTTCGCCGGCGTTCACCACAGCTGATGACCAGTGCAAACCATCATTCCTCGTTCCATGTGTATCGGATTGGGGGTCTGTTAGGTGACGACAAGGTGATCAAAACAGATGACCGAACCACCGTTCTGTGCATGCCCTCCCTGCGAACATGTTTACCGATGCTGATCTCTTTTGTGAATGGGGTTACATCAGATACTATCTCAGGTGTTCGCGCACCCCGTCACAGTGGCAATTCATGCTACATGCCGGAAGTCAGACTGGAGTTCTTGTTTGCCATGTTATCTCACCCTATCTCGGTCACTCCACGCTGAGTAACGTCCCCGGCCCCTTTGCCATCAACATGGCCATGGAACATCGGCAAGTCCAGTTGCAACGATCAAGCGGTGGGAAACGCTCCTTTAGAGGACCTGACGATAAACTGTATCACTGGAGGTCGAGCTCTGGTCTTCTCCGCAGCGAGATGCAGGTGTGTTCGGTCGCAACGCGAACAAAGAACTTGCGACCTGACGTACGCATTCTATGTCGGCAGTGTTCGGACACCCAAGGGGTTGTCGTGGCGACATATCGCGTTACAATGATGGCGTTAACAAAGGACGGCGAGCTCCGCATTAACCCAGTATGACGTTTCCTCGAACCTATTTGGTGGTTTCTCGTCCTTACGTTGCATTGACAGCCTGGGCAGTTTATGGTAGACCTGTTGGTTGCTACTGCCCTTGCAGTGAGGATGCCGAGTTATTGACTAAATAAGCTAAGAGTGCACCTTCTTGTCTTTTCCGCCGTTAGTTTCACTTTTCACTAACATCATCACACAGGAGTAATATCCATTTGTTATTTGCGAATACACTTCTGTTCGAGTTTCTTGATGTCAAGTGTTCTACTAATGTATTACACGTAATTTGTCTTATATATGCAGCACCATCTGCAGGACATGACCCCGCAATCATATACCAATCCCTACCCAGTTACCGATATTGGCTTGGTTTCGATTGAGGTGGGTCGGCTATTCTTGACCTTTTTTTATCTGGCCTCTCCCGAGTTACCGGGTTATGATACGACCAACAGTGGAAATTTTTTGGATGTTCATTGTGGCCACTTTGCTAACCCATTGGCTTAATTCGAGGCGTGGTTGACTACTAGTGCGTGTCATAACGTTGTTACTTTCCAGTTTCGTGATTTGCCTGGTAACAGTGAGATCATCCGTAGCACACGGCCCCGCTGAGCAAGGTGAGTGAAAATAAAAATGCGTGAAATTCCTCTATATCGAGCGATCTACAGTGATAGAAGTCCAGATATACCGCATATAGAGCACTCTTTTTTTCATTTCTGGAGAGGATGTTCACATTATGCCGCATGCTTCAGTCCCGAGAGCTGAACACTCCCGTTGAACATTAATGTGAGTTCTTCGGCACTACCCTTACTCGAACGCTAACTAGCCATTCTGGAGAAGGTCGTCTTCGAGACCTTTGAGCGCTTTGCTCATACATTTCCGAACATCCTGGCGATTTTTCTAAGGCAGCCTCGGTGGCAAGATATCGCGGCCACTTCAAATTATGGTTTTGTGGGCCTACAATTGAGTAGTCACATTCTCACTGGGCACCTAATGTTTTTTCTTTAAATACCATATTATAGTGCTTGAGGCATAGTGCCACAATCATATCCATCCATTCCCCTCTGTTTCCATCCCTTCCCCGAGAGTGCGAAACCCTACCGGCCAGGACCCAAAGTCCCCTGTGTCACAGTTCCGCAACGCTGGTTACGCCATCATTCTACGTACTTCCGACTTATATGCATGTCAGACAAGTTGTTGTATACGTATACAGCTTAAGACCACAGTGGTCCGCCTTCATGCCACGCGTTTTAGCTGCGCCACGGGGAGAGGCTTATGACGGATGTAGTTCTATAGTACTCTCTATACATACCAGCACAGTCCCGGGCGCCTCGCTCGAAATCAAGAGGGAGCTCCAGGTTTTGAAGCCTTTTGAAGTCGTGCAACTCCTCGAGCTTGGCAGTCGTGAATAACTCGCCGTTAACAGTCGTAGCATAAAAAGTTATTGGATTCTAGGCTCCTTGCTAGAGTGCTGATTGTACTTGGTTGATCAGAGCGCTTCCCCAAAAACGGTCGCCTGATTACTACTAGGCGGTGGGCATTTCGCGCAGCGACGAAGAAACCAACTTCGATTAAGTTACATCCACCAGGCTCGATGGCTAATGACAGAGATACACTCTTGAGCATGGGTTTCGACCCAGCCCGCGTCGACTGTGCGTCATTCCTATTTTTCACTGTCCGGAGTCTGGCAAAGCTGATTGTGATGGATCACAATATTTACTGTGCACATCAAATACCGAACCCTTGCAATCTTGCCTACGTTTCACTGATCTGCTACATCACTGCCTGTGTTCACTCGTATTCATCCGTGATCTTACGTTTTTTTGTACTGATGCAGGGGCGCTGCGAGCCACCGGTCGTCGTGGCCTGCAGCCCGCAATGGATCATCTTCTCGAGCACGAGGGCGAGCCCATACCTGATTCCAGTGCGGCAGCAAGTACCACATTATCTGGGAGTGCCACACAGCCCCCCATAGCCCCAAACCCGGACGATGGTGACGATGAGGACAGCGAGGCCTTACGCCACCTGGAGTCAGCCGGCGAAGCTAAGGTGCGTGCACTCCCCTGTCACGCAAGCATAACATGTTCCCGGTCGTACGAACTAATATTGGCTATGCGATAACAGAGCATCAAGTGTTCCCTCTGCGGAAAGGTGTTCAAGAATACGGCCTTGGCCAACTTCCATGCTGAGAAAAGTGGCCATGATCAATTTGAAGAGTCTACAGATGAAGTGAATGAAACAGTCCGGTGTGATAATTTCCTGCTTCTGATCGACTATGTCCTCTAGATCAGGCCGCTTACAGAACAGGAAAAGCAAGCAAAACTGGCTGAATTGCGGGAGAAAATGGCTTCCAAGCGCGCTGTCAGGGCCCAGGAAGAGGCCAAAGAGGCGAAAGCGAACGAGGCACTTAAACGAAAGCAGGGCAAGGTCAGTCTCTTGGTCCTGGCTGCTGTCAGCGTGCTAACGGTTTGTTTACTCCTCAGAATCTCAACAAGCTTAAAGAAGAGCTCAGAGCCAAAGAGATGATCAAGGAAGCAGAGCAGAAACGGAGAGGTAACTACTAGTGATCCTTGAGAGTATACTGGTGTCCTCACATGGATGACAGAGAAAGCGGAGGACGTAAAGGCCAGGGCTGCGATCAAGGCCCAGATCGAGGCCGACAAACAAGTACGGGCTGAGAAAGCCGCCCGTGAAAAGGCCTTACGAGATGGCAAGCCTATCATCGACAACCCAGCTGCATCAGGTATACTATCGCCTGCGGCTATTGCATCGTCATCGAGCATCGTGGCTGGTAAAGACTTCAAGGACACCCGGTTACAGATTCGATTGGCAAGCGGAGGCGCGCCGTACACGACAACCCTTCCCAGCGAGTCCAGTACGTTTAGTGCACATTTATCGGTCAAAGCGCTGAGGTTGAAATACATACTGTCAGCTTTACAAGATGTTGCCGAGTTTGTTGCAGCACAGAGCCTTTCTGTGAGCGTCGATACGGTCACTTTCACACAACATTTTCCGAGGTATGGGCTATGTGGCATTTTGATCGGAACGACTTCAACTGTATTTTCCAGACGACCTTTTTCTCGCTCAGATTTCACCAAGACGCTGCGAGAGTTAGGGCTAACCCCGTCTGCGGTATGCTTGCACTGCCTGCTAAATCGTCTGGTGCTCATCAGGGGGTCGTTGACAGGTGCTTATAGCTTCCTAGGGGGGTGCATCGTGTTGTTTTGTTTTCGATTGAAGGTCAGATTTAGAAGAATCGGATGCGCTCATTGTACAGTAGCTCGGTCGGTAGCCTCCAGTCACTACTGACTTGTCGGGGGTAACAATGAATGTTACCTCGACATGCATCACGATGTCCAATTTTTGAGTTGCTAGTGTTAGAAGGTCGAGTTTTTGAGGGTACTATCATCGCGGCTATGGTGCAGAGTACCGTGCAATATCCATTCCTTCAGACGATTGTCTTCACCAAGGAAGGCCAAGCGGTGGTAAGACGAAACCGTTCTCCCAGAACCCGATGCCGCAATGCGAGAATTGATCAAAGTACAGGATACTGTAAATGCAGGTGCTTTTTCTTCACGGAAAGGGACATGTACAATATGCTATTTGCCTTACATCAAATTATCCACCAAGCCAAAGCTGATTCTTATACTGTTGTCCAGCTGTACAATGGAGTAATATTGTGCTTGCACTCTGGAATGCCGCTGAACCATTTTTCGAATCGTGAACAGCTTCCCCGGGACGGACTCACCCTAGATTGAGGTTACTGAGGACAGATGGCTCATGGCTGAGACGGAGTGCACCCACACGTCTGGGTATAGAGTGGACTTGATGGTCAATTCACCGCCGTGCCCAAGCACTGCTGGAAGACCAGGCAGGCAATTACTTCCATCGATCGAAGACAATTTCGCTGCGTGTAGCGATTGATCGGAGAAGTAGAACCTCGAGGTCGGAGGCCTCGAATGCTGTCCAGCAAACAGTATTGTCGTGATGCAATCTGAAACAATCGTGACTTCGTATCGCTTTGGACGAAGGAGGATGATCGATATCTCTGGAGTGTCCCAGCATACTAGTGGGCGCAGTGGGCGCTCAGAGGGAAGTTACAGCATCATCGCAAGTGCCATTCGGGTTAATAAGAAGCTCCTGACGTGGTCTCCTCCTCTTCCCCAGCTATGGACAGGGCCGTCCAGGAAGAACTCCTTTCCCGGCGGCCAACGCCTTCGTCGTCTAGAGACAGACCCGCTCGCACGCCGTTTGGTCCTCGAATACGAACTCGTCCTAAAAACTCGGTCGATATCGGACCTGCCAGCGGTTCCGTCGACGGGAGCTCTCCATCGGCGTCCACACTCACCTCTCCGACTTTTGCCAGCAGACCCTCTTCACCTGCTCACGAGAATCCCTCGAATTCCATACAGGCGTCCCTGCTCTCGGTCGCCTCTCAATCATACCAACATTCCATCCCATCTTTACAAGAACTCTCCGTCCCCTTCCATATGATCGATGTTGCTATACAAATTCCTTCGTCTCCGCCTTCTCCACAGCTAGGTCCATCACGACTTTCTCCACTAAGCGTCCCGGTCCAGCCTTCTCTCTCTCCAAAGGCATCCGTAGGGACCTTCGTTGCTCCTCCTCCTCTCCCGCCGCCGCCCACCATCTCTTTCGAGTCCACTCCCATCCCTTGGAAAGGTCTTCCACTGGATGCTGCCCAGTGGACCTTCACTTCCTCAGAACTCCAAGACATCGTGTCTAGAGCCATCCGTCTCAGTGCAAAAGAGTCCTTCATACGCCTCCTATCTTTGCAATCCCTCGACACCGACATCGTCGAGGAAGAGAAGCGTCTCGGCAATGAACGTCTCATTGCTAAGGCAAAATGGCGCTTCGAGGTTAGTCGTCGCACCATGCTCATCCAGGCTCTTAACTCCACCGTGGCCATGCTCCCCAGCACAGGAGAAGGGGACAAGGACAATGGACTCGGGTCTCTCATAACACAGCTTGCCACCGCTATTGCCTCCTGTGACAGCCAGATGTCTACCATCCTACATATCATGGATCAACAATCCCAAGTATCATCCTTGCAGCACAGGCATTGGTCATCAGCGCTTAGCATGGCCTTGCGTAAACTCAACAAAACTTGCGAACGTCAGGCAGGTGAACTGAAGCGTGCATCGACTAAAATACAAAGCCTCGAAGACGAACTCGAAGAGGCTTGGAGAGAGGCGGAGGCTGTGGCTGTCGAACTCGACGCCATCAAGGAAGATGAGGTTAGCGTTGGAAAGGCTGAATCAGATGGCGAATCCGAAGGGGTTACCAATCGGCATGACCACGACGACACCGAGGATGTCACAAACATGACCGACATTGGTGAGGTCGTAGGCGTCACCGCAACTGCGGTCATCTCCAAGGCTACTCTTCTCAGTCCCACAAGCCCAAACTACAATCTAGACAAATCGGATGCCAAGTCTGTCAGATCCACCAAATCTACAAAAACTACTCGTAGCAAGCGCTCCGGTCGTGACCCACAGAGTCGTCTCTCCCGTGTCTCTGCCGCACGAGTTCGAAGTCGCACTGCCTCTAACGCGAGCCTGCGCCTACCAAGGAATATCCGCACACCGCCGTCCAATGTGAACGTATCTGCAAACACTCCACCTGTACCCGGAGTCCCAGACAATTTACAGGGCCATTCGTTCCTTGATATGGGTAATGTTGCCAACGAGTTTGTAAGGCCTTTACGGAGTTGGCTTCCCAAGCGTAGGTTTTTTCACCATCTCTCGTTCCTGATGCATCTCGTATTAACAGCTTTTTTTTTTTCAAGGACCACCAGAGCCCAAGTCTATTCTTCCAGATGTTCCCCATTCAGAGATATCTCGCACGCCGTCGATATGCCTTACAGGAACCGACGGGGCATCGTCTCCGCCCCAAAGTACATCCTTGTCTCCGAGCAATCGACCACACACCCGACGGAGAATCCTTATTTTGGGTACCTCGAGCTCTGAACCCGCACCAAGCAGTCCAGCATCTACGTACGAGAGAGCCGAGTTACGGGTGACGAGGCCAGGTTCTGCTGGTGCCCGTCTGGTTCATAGTAACGACGACGGTGGACGATCGTCACTTGTCAGCAGAGCTAGCTCGATGCTTCGCAGATTGTCGCAGGCGACAGGTTCGAAGCATCATTCCACAAGTATCTTGTCAACATACAAGGTAAAGGAAGAAGACGAACAGAGTATACCGCGAAATCTCTTGCCTCCCCCGGATTGAAAACACATTTCTGCCAAAGCCGTCCTGATCTCGATTTGGGTGGTTCAACATAGTTAGGTTGCCATTGCTAATCAGTTCTCTAACTCGTTGCCCAATGCATTTTCTCTTATACACCGCTCTCGCTGTACCCATCTACATATTAACCTCCAGGTGCTTCGTCGTGTATCATTTCTTCAGCATTTAATACCTCTTCTGCCATGTTGTCATGGCTGAAAGCTTCTCACTGTGAATGAACTAACCTATACAATACTAATGTGCTAGATACATCACCTCGGCGCGATCACGTTGTTTAGGCCCTAGGTCTGCTTTGCTCGACTCAGCAAGACAGAGCCCTTATTATCAATGAGTGTGAACCAAGCGCCCTCCACCCCTGCCTTCTTAGCACCCACCTCAGCAGGTAAGCGCGACGAACCAAGTAATCCTGCGTTCATTATGGCCTTGGCTAGCATTGGCACCTGAAGAGATTCACGTTTGGACTTCCCCTCAGTAAGGTCATCGCGAGAGCTTACGTACCTCGATTTCAAAGTGTGGTGAAACATGCGAGAGTGCACCTGTGACGTAGCTAGACGACCGAAGTGAGGACGAAATAAAACAGAGAGCATACATCCAAGTGTGAATCGACGTACCCAAAAAGAGTTTCACCGATCCTCTTTTCAGCACGATCTGCGCCTTTGAGTAATGCAGGACGGAAGACTATGGTCTCGGAATATCCAAGTCGCGCAAGGGCGAGCTCTGTGAGGCCCTTGGATTTGGGGTAGATGAGAGATGAGGATGCGTTGGCACCAGTGGACTGTCAGGGGCGGGTATGTTTGCACGCAGACGGACCCAGTTGGAACATATGGATCACTACTCACCGATAGATATACGACCCTTTGTATGTGTGCAGGATCATCCGACTTCGCTGCCCGACAAGCATTGACGACGTATCTACAACCATCCCATGCGCTCAATGAGCCAGTATCTGAAAGCCAAGTAGGACAAGGTGTACACACTCGCGGTCGATCTTCTCAAACATTTCCGCACTCCCGGCCTGTGCACGCGTCGTGCCGAGGGTGACAAAGACAACGTCCCACCGACCGTCCTTCAAACCCGCCGCATCGAGGTTCTCGAAATCGATGGCCTTCTGTTCAAGCCTTCCCTCTCGCTGTCCTGGCGGCATGTTCTCGGGTGCCGTCACACGCCTGCCGTATTCCCCAATCTTGCTCCATTCGTTGCTCGCGAGGAGTTCTGCAAGGACCTTCTTGCCTACAGCGCCGGTTGCGCCTAGTAAGAGAGCTGTTCTTCCGGACATGGTGTTGCAACGAGAGTTGGCCGTTGCAAATCAGAGACGGGTCCTTGGGCTTACATATCCCAGCGTCACGCTAACGAGCTGAATATTAGTCGGAAAAACCTAAAACTCATTGCGATGTCACGCTTTGTCACGTTTTACTATATATGGTATAGCTTGACAATTACATCGTATTGTAATGCTTGAAATCTGCTCAAAATTTAGCGAAATCCCGCAATGCACATCGTGACATTTGCGTGACCGTCACTGTTACTCAGATTTTGATTGCGGTCATTGCAACGTAATGTAATCATAAAGCCTACCAAATATGGTAAAAACGTGACACAAGCGTGACGAAAAAATGCATTGTAATGCGTTTTAGGTTTTTCCGACCAATGGCGCAATGTCAGCTGCCATGACCCAAAAGACAATCTGAGATTCAGATCATTGAGCGCGTTGATAGTGGCTCGATCGATGCAAAGGCACTATTGAAAGGTCTACAGAGCTAGCCCCTGACCTTGTGTGCAATTCCTCCAAGCATAGCGGCCATTTTCTACAGCATAACAAGAGTATTGTCCCACCAAAGAACTCACAACAGTATCCTAGAGCTAGAAAAAGGCTGTTGCCAACGGCAAACACCTTGTTTACCCCCAATTATGCTGTAGCCTAGACTAAACAGAAATCAATATATGACGAACTTAAGACTCGAGCGGAAAGATGGAAGGCAGATTGGAATAATGACGATCGCGGGAAAGGTGACGCACTTCCAGTTGCAGTGAACTTGTAGACAAGGTGATGGTATCCCATGCAAATTTATTCCTCGTCTTCGCCTACTACATGCACCGGGGCTTCTCCAGGGACAGGGGAATACCACTTGGAGGGTCCACGTGAACTCGTGAGCTCGATCTCGCCGTCTGGAGAGGCAGAAAAAATGATGCCATCTCGCGATGAGTGTGCCCCGCCAGCGTTTGTTCCCGTTGTTATGTATAAGTAGCAGAGGAATTGCGTAAATAAATACAGTAGGAATGCCATGCTGGATGGAAACGGTCAAAGAAAGTAGAAAAAGAAGGGCGAACCTTCACACTTACCTGTACATGCTGAGAATGTAGGTGACATGGTCCATGCCAGCATCATGCACGACTTCAAGTTCTTCATCGGTGGCAGACATAAACAGGAACCTGATTAAACATAAGAGATAACTGATTTATGGGTAGGAAACAAACGTACCCAGAGGCAACAAGCAACTGGTAAAGAAGTCAATTAGAACACCAACAACATATCAGGAACTGGAACTAACGAAGGGTGGCAAGTGGCGGAATGCTCGGGTAGCCATGACTTGTGTTCTGGGAGCACCGTGTGGCGTCTGGGTCGGTGCCAGTGTATGTTCGCTATCATTGTCCTCTAGTGACCCTGGCGTCAAGGCGGCGGAGGGTAAGAAACAGACTTCAACCAAGCGCGTGACTCCTGCTAGGATGAGAGTGTAACCAAACATTGCATGGACCTGATACAAGTTAATCCAGCATCACAGCGTCCGATTACAGGACCTACTTTTGTTGAGATCATAAGTGCCTGCACGTGGTCAGACATGGCCCAACCAGTCAATATAATGCTGATTCAGGCTCATTAGCATGTTGGAATGGACAGACTTTGACACGAACATCAATGCCGGAACAACATTTCTCTATAAACCTGGTTAAGTTAGTGTTCAAGGACAAACTAACACAGCACACCTGGTTGTTACGAGAAAGGAATATGCCCAATGCACCACCTGTCCACCAAAGGACTCCCAGCATGCTGACCCATGCGTAAGGTCCGAAATTAGTACATAAGGCGACATGACGTACGTGTGCTGCATATCCTTCACAGACCATACGCCACCCCAGTGTTCGGTGAAGGTATTCACGATGCCCTGGCGAAAATTTAAATTATTGAAAGAAACATCGACACGGTGGACATGACAAACCCAAATCATGATTACCCATGAATCCCACCATTCAGGACTCTGCCCACTCCTCCGCATCCAGTTTTCGCCGAGGGTAAAGAGGAGAGAGAGGATAATCCCATACCCAATGAATGCACTTCCCTAAATAAGCATATTTTAAAAACAGGGAGGAGTTAATGTCCAAAGCCTACCATGATGTAATGTGCAGCGCATTGACCAGCACCATTGGGGCCGCACAGATCCCTTATGACGATGACACCAAAAAGGCCTTGGACCCAGCCTAGGATAGGCCATATGCGTCCGAGGATGCCATGCACACGCACTGCATACGGCCGAAGAGTTTCTTGGTGTATGTGAAGCTTGAGATAAACACCGAGGACCAATTGTGCAAGTATAGGCAAAAGAATCCATGATCCGATGGATCCGTGCATTGAATGACGGAACTGACGGCCGCCATGGGCATGTCCTAATAAGATTCCACCTAATGTAAAAGCAAAACCAACACTCTGTTATATCCGATATAAGCCAACAGTACGTGTCAAGAATAAGTACATGTCATGATAAGAGTGAGCACACGGACCTGCGTCGGAACGTGCCAACGACTTCGACTAAGACCAAGGACCATTCCTATCGGAAATAAGACGCCCCACACAACGGCCTGGAGAGCTATATGTATCCACAGGATAGAATCTATCGGAGCGTGGAGTTGTTCCTCCGTAAGTGCCTCGTCATGGGGTGAATGTCCGTATACAGAAGTTATCTGGCTCGACAGGAAAAGAACAAGGGCCAACTTTGAATAGATTGAACATGGCCTTGTCATTGCAGAGACAGGAAGAAATGGAAATGAGGGTGGTGCGCAACATGATGACAAATAGGCTTTGTTACTGATCCTCGTGCTGAGTTCAAGTCACTACAGTAACTACTTCGACTATGGGACTACTTGCTTTTCACCATCTCCGAGACAGCCTGTTTCCACGTATTGAGCTCCGTTCCCCAACCTCCAATGCGTCGCATATTACCTCCGACATGAATCCCCCACTTCTTCAGATTATCTCCCTCCCGGCAGCGCACGATACGATGCTGTGTGATAGTCCACCAAAAGATGCTATTTTTTGAAAGGAAAGCGTTTGCCAGTGACTCGTTGCACCCTGGTGCGCACTCATTCCCACGGCCAAACAACCGCAGAAATGTACGCACTACAAGGCGAGGAAAATAAAGTAAGAACGGGGGGTCGAGCCCTACGAAGATAGAGCTAGGATTCGGAAAGCTGTGTAAGTGGATCACAACCAGCATACGTACAGATGGCATCCGTCCTCCTCTCCACGACGAGACCACCAAGCCTGGACGTGTAGTTGCCGTCGACAACCCAACCCCCCTCATTTTCGGCGAGGCGTTGCTGGACTTTAGCTTGGAATTCCTCCGGTGTGCTCTCAACCCAATTCGGCTTCCAAAAGAGTGAGTCAAGGGATATGTACGTCACACCAAGGACCGATGCAAGTTCTGCACCGAGCGTGGACTGGCCATAGGACTTGCAGTCGGTATTATACATACGGTCTCTCATGTGCTTACCTTGCCTGCCCCTGCAGCAACTGGTCAGCATAGAAAGGAGAGAATTAGGAAGGAACCAACCGCAATTTCCTACTATGTGGACACGGTAGTTTCCATGGCCGTCACCAAGCAGAGGAGGAATCGGCGACCGGGATGCCATACTGGAGTAAGTAATAGCACCAACTAAGTTGTCCAGACGAACTTATATGCGTGTACATAGGTGCTGTGTATTTCACGCGGCATGACTTGCATCTGCGGAGCCGAACTTCGACGCCGAGTGGAGTTAGACGCAAAAGCATCGGTAAGCTTTGGCAAAGTCGAAGCTCAGTGCGGGAGTGTTCTCGGGAACTTTGTTATTTACCAGGAAGCCGTCAATATCTGCAAGGGATTGCCCAGATTCTCCAAGTTTGGCACGTAGGAGTCCATTTCAGTCCTCGGAGGACAGCAACACCATGTACGAAGTTATCTAGACAGAATGGTGTCTCTTCCTATTTGCATGGAAGAAAACAAGCGAACTGGCAGGACGCGGCATCCCTTGCGGTCTCTAGGAAACCTGACAAATGCCCGAACTCTTAAGGGGCGAAGTTGCTGGTGGTGAATCATGTTGTTTATGCATGTGCATGTAAGGCTACGTTCAATGATCCACTTTCCAACGAAGCACGTTGAAAGCCGTAGGTCATCCCATGAGGTTACATGCAGACTGACTGGTATGGCACCTATAAACATGTGGAAGTGGTTCGGCATCTGCACATCTGTGTATAGAGGCGCATTGGGACACAGTCTGTATCTTTTCTACCATCTCTTCTCACCGCGCTTTTCCCCAAACGCAACCGAATTCAGCTCTATTGCACACGCATGTTAGTGCTTCAACTAATGGTCTGTGTTGTTTCTTTGTGTTCATCTAAATCCAGCAGACGGTCCTTCTCACTGAACGCCTATTCGCATTTCCCGTATGTCGTCGGCGCAAGAGCTGGAATCGAGAGAATTTATAATCGTGTAAGTGAACGGGTAAACCAGACACTCGCTTACTTTCTTACTTCTCTCATCACCAGGGTGATAGGACCAGTGGGTTCTGGCAAAAGCGCGGTGAGTTGTTAATGTCATTGGTACGCCTCTCGGCCTTGAGGTTTCGATCTTTGTAGTTTATTGCCAAGGCCGCTGAGAATCACCACGAAGACACGGGTCAAGGATTTTGGGCGGGCTCGCACACGACGGATTTTGAAGCCACGAGGCTTGCGATTGGCAATTATTCCGATGTCATTTTGGTGGATACGCCTGGTTTTGACGGTCCGACTACATCTCCAACAATCATATTGGCCAGGGCTTCCAACTGGCTCCGCGCAACGTAAAGCTCTTTTTACACATTCCTTCATTCCTTATCATCTCATCCGATACTACGACTGGAATCCGGCTCTAGATACAACCGGAGGGCTACGGCCATTCTTTGTTTCCAATCCATCTCCGACAACCGCGTGCACTGGATACCCCACGATAACCTTGCAGTACTCCAGAGATCGTGTGGAGGTGTCGCCGCATCCAAGATTTCCCTGGTTACTACCATGTGGGACGAAGTGGACGAGGAGGTCGGAGTTGAAAGACTTGCGGAGCTCGAGGACAATTTTTGGAGGGTGATGATTTCACGAGAGTCCAGGATGTTTCAACATTCGAACACATCAGAATCTGCTAAAATGGTGCTCCAAGAAGTCACAGACGATGGCTTCGGGCGTGAAACAGGCACTGCAGGATTTGATGGCACCCATGCGCATAGGTGAGTCGTTATGCTTTTGTACTTTGCTACTTTGTGAGTTTCGTTAACTAGAAATGGTTCAACACGGCGGCGTATATACATCTTTACGTTGGTCACGTTGGCCGCCGTACTTAGTCTCGGTATTACAATACTCATCTTGTGACAGCTGAGACATTACTGTTTTGACTCCGTAGGAAACTTACGGTTACTCTAATTATTAGCTATTGGCCATGAAGGTGAGCTGGATTGGTGGTGACTATCAACTGACCTTGAACGTGCATATAAAACCCCGCCTGGTATTCAGCAACTCAACATCCACGCGCGGCACCCAGCCGTCCGACTTTTTCCCTGTATTCCGCCCCCATGACATCCCTGAGCACTCTCCAAGCCTCGTCACCCGGATCGCATTTCCTGAGTTTGTCATAATCATACCAGACAATCGTGCTCTCAGAATCCGCTACAACCCTTTGCTGAGTATAGGAATAAAGGGCAGCAGCTAAGGCGAATTGAGTGCGGCTTGACGAAACAATGGCCTTGTGACCGACCAATAACTGCAATATGGTCAACGTAGGAAGGGTGAATAGAAAGAAAACGAGTTTACCGTATCGGGGAATGTTATGGGCCTTCTGAAATCGATATTGACAGACTTCAGGATCAAGGAAACACCTTGGCCAGCAAGCATCGCCTGTACGCGCTCCTTCCCCCCGAGGGTGTTTCCTAGGTTCATAAGCCATTGAATGCGACCCTACAGCATTCAGCGACCCTGATATGGAGGGGGGACAACCCAACTCACCGACTCGATAAAGCGCACTGTCATTAATCGGAAATTGAGAGCACTCATTTTTCATAGTGGCGATAATTCTTACGGTAATGGGTGTTATTGACATGCCTAAGTGGAACGGTCAGGAGGAATGACAGAATCCCCGATGCAGTACACCTGCCTGAATGCATCATGATGGCCCCAAGTAATGCTTTGTTCCCAGAACGAATTTGCATCGTAGCCCATAGAGACTAGAGCCTCACGCGCCGCTCCAGCTGCTTCCTCCATCGACATCGACTGCTCAACCGGCTCACTTCCTTGCTTAGCTGGATGGATACTTTCGGACGACTTTGGTGGCTCATCTGGTGATGCAGGCCCAGTTTCGCCTGGTGGTATATAGAATGGAGAAGATGGATTCTTGAAAGCCGCTCGGAGGGACTGATCGTATGGACTTTTGAAGTCAGCCTCCCGGCACAGCCGAAACGACAACGCACCTCTATTGAGGATCCATTGACAAGGGCCGTATTCAAACAGAGTTTTCGCAAGAAGTAAGGTTTCGTGTTGCATTTCGAAAGCATGGAAACCATTTCACGGTAAGTAACCCCACCGGTTCAAAGGGCCTGCTGACAAGGGAGTTTGTTTGAACAAACCGCATCCGCTGCCAGTATTATGTAGGAAGACAAGTGTTGCTCCTACTCTGAAGTCCGAACTTTGACCACAAAAGGAAGACACTTGGGAGCCTCGATCTTACTATCTTCAACTTCGTGGTCAAACGTGCATCCCCTCAAAGAGAGATGTCAAGTATCGTGAATGTTTTCGTGGTCTCACCAGACACGCGCTCTGAGCGTCGGTTCGATCTCCACATAACCGTCGAGCAGCTGAAGGTGCCACACCTCTTGATGTATGGGTGTGTTACGCGCATTCTGATCACCCATCATCACGCCTCAGGCCAAGCTCGAACTCATTACGGGCATCCCAGTACAAAACCAGAAGATCTCGATCGAAAATGGTGATGGTCGGACCTTGGGTCAACTTGCCGATGACACCAAACAACTTGGATATTATTGTCTAATGAACCTGCAGACGTTGAAGGCATGTAATGTAAATCCTCTACGTTTGTCGTTCCAACTTCACTTGTCACTGCATTCAGGTGATAGATATCAACCCTTCCACGTCATTTACGGGCCAGCTATCCGATGTGTCTCAAGTGGAGAAATTTGAGCTTAGCGGCGAAGCGTACGCGAAAAGAACAGGTCTTGCGATCTTCTTGTATGCGCCTCTAACATTGACGCCCTTCAGATACGGTGCTCGCTTACAAGCAGCGACATAAAATGGGTCGCTTTGCATCGCCATCCGACTCAGCTGCGCCAGCTCCCAAGGTGGATATTCCAATTGGTGCAAGGTGTGAAATTGAGTCTGAAGAAGAAGGCTTGTATAAACGTGGCACGGTACGTTTTGTTGGGCCCACTAAGTTCTCCGCCACGGGTGTCTGGATTGGTGTGGAATACGACGAACCCATTGGTCGTAATGATGGATCGTAAGTGGTAAAGTGTTTGATTGTCTATGTGTTTATCCCAGTTCTGCAGAGTTCAAGGGGAGAGGTACTTCACTTGCCGCCCGAATTACGGTGTCTTCGTGCGTCCGGATAGACTTAAAGTCGGAGATTTCCCTGTAGAAGAGATTGATCTGGATGAAGAAATGTAGACTTGCTTCCACGCAATGACGTATCTACGAGCAGCGGGGGTAACATGTTATGTTTAACTGATCAAATGACGTACATTAAAAGTCCAAGTCTTGTGGGTTACACTACACTAATTTGCACCAAGTACCCAGTAAAAGTACAGCGGAGCTAATCGATAATGTTAAGTTCCCTTGTACGCGTCTTCGCGAACTCATCCTTGTATTTGTTCCAGATTCTATGCATGACAGTTGTTAGACATGACAGCATACCGCCGGGGTTGAAAGATACCTAGTTAGCTCTTCAATGTACTTCGTTTGTACGCGTGTGAGTTCATCTAGGGTCGGTTTATCGCACTTTTCGATGTGTATCGGGCGACCAGCTGCATTGGATTGGTAAAGTAGAAGATGAAAAGACGAGCCTTGTACTCACTGACGGATACGATCCTGCGGCGGTACGGAAGTAAACCGAGATTGTCTGCAATAGTCGTTAACGTCCTCGAGAGCTATGAATTGACGGGAAACGTTACAGTTCAAGAGCCCTCGGCCATGGAAGAGGGGTAGCGTGAACCCAAACATTCTCTGGAATCTCTTCTGTAAAACGTAAATGGACGTCCCTTTCTCGTTTGGCATCTGCTGGTATATCTAGAAAACAATGGTGAGGAAAGAGATCAAGAAGACAGGAAAATAACCTACATCGTTTTCTCCAAAAGAGAACACAGGCACGAGATCGGCGCTGATATGACCGTTGCATCCGTTAGTCAATCTAGGGCTCGGATTTAGTAATAACACACCCGTGTTGAATGGCGGCCTTGATGAAACCTAGCCTAAAATGACCGTAACAATTAGATTGAAGAGACACACGTGTAAAACACAGTACCTTCGTCTTAGAGTGAGATCTGCTGTACCTGGACGGGCACTCAGGCTCTCTGTTGCGCCGCCTACGACAATGGTAATCGCCTCTCCAGGTCCGCGTTTGAGAATATTGGAACAGGATTGCTTGGAAACGCTGCTGATTCCGAGAGCCATCAATATTTCTCGATATATGGGCACATCAAAGTTGTTTGTGAGGGTAAGAAGATGAGGGCGGATACCCGGGAAAGCAGAGGAAAAACCGGTGGCTATTGTGCATGAGTATCAGTGCTACACTAAGACATCAGACAGATACCTTCCGTTGCAAAGGTAGCCATGGCGCCCCTAAAGAAGGGTCAGTCAAACAGTGCACTTCTGAAAACTTAGCTGATCTTCTTACATTCCAATGATTCCTGTTCGGCGGCCAGTTAGGGGCGAATCAACGGGACCGAGTTAGGACGAACCATGAGGATGATATCCAAACACATATGGACGGTCAGGAGGGAGATCACATTCCTGGCGTACCAATCTCAGCTTACTATGATCCCCGTTTTGGAGGCTAAATGCTCACTTTCAAGAGTCTGAGAGCGGAGTCAGCGAGTCAGCGAACATTCCAACAGGCCATGACTCACGATGCAGGGTAATAATCAGCAAAATATTCCCACATTTTTAGAGAGCGGAACCATGGACTTAACCTCGTTCCATGTTCCGGACTCTTGTCTATCCAAGTCATCCAGACGAGATATACAGCAACGAATGGCCAGAGAGCGGGTATCGAACTAGAGATCTCTTATTTGTGGATGACCTCGCTAACGATAAATATGCAAGTGTGCGCACCATAGGTACAAAAAGAGGGAGATGCAGAGGACAAGTAAAGTGGACCAGACGGCTACAGACAAGGTCTGAAACCTGCGTTTACGTGGTATCTTTCTTGGAACAAAGCTGAAGGATATCAAGGGCGATTAGCGATTGCATTATCAGGTGATATGCGGGTGCTCAACTCGATGGACACATGAAGAGCGACGACAGGGCATAATGGGGACGTGGTCAAGTTAGTCAACTTCTCTCTTAACGACGAAGCAGATAAGGTGCGAGACGAACTATCCAGTGGTCGACCGTCCATGTCCGCTGTGTCAGCCAGAGGGCTGTGGGATGAGGTCGGCGTGGACGATGGAGCGGAAGTCATTTAAATAAGTCATCAGATAATGGTAATAGCCGGTCACGTGATCAACAGCCCCTGAGCATGTAACAACTCTCGCGGTATTCGTGTCCTGGTTCTCGGACTCACTTACAATGCAGCGCACCGTTTGCGAGGCTGGCACACGACTTAAGAGGTTCAAGCGCGACAGCCTCGAACTTCGTGCTGTGGGAACGTAAGCCTTGAGAACGTTTGGAATAAGCGGCATTTCTTTCACCCATTTATATTACTTGATCTTTGAAAAGAGCGCGTACACGCAATCTACCCGACAGCTTGCTACCTGTTTGTGGTCCAAAAGGCTTACATTACTGAAGTCCTGCAAAAATGGAAGAAACCTGCGCTCAATCTATTCGATTCTTAGGGCGAACATGGAAAGGATAATAAATCGACATTTTGGCTTGATAGGCAAGGGTGGTGCAAAGCAGTCGGTCCTGTACGTTGTAACTCTGCACTGATACTAGCGCACTGACAATAGTGGGCTAGAACGATTATCTCGATGTAGCTTCTGAACGTACGAAAGAAAGAATCCAATGGATCCTTGACCTAGAAGGGTCGCCGACGACGCTGAACACGCACCATTGTTCGGACTATCGTGACAAGTTCCTCGCGTATTACAAGGGCAGAAACTGCAGTGGTTAGAAATGATACATGAAAGAATACATAGTAAAGATAAACGAACAGACGGGTAGAGAACAACCGACGAAGAAAAACGGCGCTTCACAACTCATCTATGTATATCATTAATCCTCGCTTGGTCACCCTTTGTCCCACCTCGCAACTCGTCGCTTGACCGCTCCTCCGTCACAGAACCTGGCGGTGTTTTCAGTTCGGTGCCAAACAAATGGCTTTGCAACGCTGTACAAAGGTGTTGTGATGTTTGAGCCAGCCAGCCAAGGTTCAGGAGGACACTGCATGATCCCTGTGACGAGGTATTTGTTGGTGAGTCGAGTAGACAGTAAAGTCAACAATGTTTTGAGGTTATCATTACTTGGAAGTGACAGCATCAATGGTTTGTATAAATGGAGAAAGTGGAAGGCTGGCCAAGTCCAGGCTAGTACAAAATCATCTGAAGATATCTCGTGCGACCTTGGGGTTATGTTTGCCATTAAAGAAAGCCACTTGAAGTCAGCGAAGAGGTTTCCTTCGCAGCAGAATTCCTTGGAGTCC
>Ga0307518_10000136_pt1 | contig 52796 bp, 37 predicted proteins | sample 25_EM_MG_FD_203889 | JGI IMG/M metagenome (GOLD analysis project Ga0307518, IMG submission 203889) | Populus trichocarpa ectomycorrhiza microbial communities from riparian zone in the Pacific Northwest, United States - 25_EM | ecosystem: Host-associated > Plants > Roots > Unclassified | place... | reverse complement strand
AGGTCAAGGTCGTGTTCGTGGTCTGGTCGACGATCGCGACTGTCGCCCCAGTCCCGCTGATGTCGACGTCAGTTGTCGCCGTCAGCTGTACCGACGCTCCGGCCGAGAAAGTTGCAGCATCCGTGGTCAGCGTCACTGAACTCGGCATTGGCGGATCCGCGATCGCCGCCGGAACGACCGCCGGGGACACTAGCCCAAGCGTGACCGCCCACACCGCAAGCCCCACCATCGCGAAACGAGCCCGTCGATTCATGTCTCCCCCGAGGCGCCCGAGATTTTCTCACGCCGACACGGCCACAGTAGCGACACCAGCGGCGGCCGCGGTACCGGCCGTCCTGCCCCAGAACGGGGGTCAGTCGAAACGACGGATGGTGGGGATCACGACGACCGGATGCCGACTCGTCATATGAGTGGAGCCTAGGGGAATCGAACCCCTGACCTCCTGCTTGCAAAGCAGGCGCTCTACCAATTGAGCTAAGGCCCCGCGGTGGGGGGAGGAGCCCCTTGTGGGGACTTCTTGGTGGGGCTACCAGGACTTGAACCTGGGACCTCTTCGTTATCAGCGAAGCGCTCTAACCGCCTGAGCTATGGGCCCGAACGAGGAGAAGATTACAGGACGTCTTTCGACGCCCTGCAACCGGGTCACTCTCGTTCGGAAAGGGTCACTTCCAGGCCTCCGGCGAGGTCGGCGGAGACGTTGTAGATGAAGGCGCTGACGGTGGCCAGCGCCGAGATCAGCACGATGTTGATGGCGCCGAGGATGGCCGCGATCCCGAAGACGCGGCCGGCGCTGATCAGCGGGTCGGCCGGTGCGTCGGCTCCTTCGCCGCCGACGAGCGACGAGTAGGTCCCGTTGAGTTTGTCCCAGACGCCCATGCCGTCGAGGACGGTGTAGAGGACGCCGACGGCGACGAGCCACACGAAGAACAGTGCGACGCCGAGGACGAGGGACAGTTTCAGCACCGACCAGGGGTCGAAGCGTTTGATCTGCAGGCTGGCGCGCCGCGGTCCGCGGCCGGGGCGGCGGAGCGCGGTGGGGGCGGCACGGGTGCGGGAGGCCGACGGGATGGCGGAGGGGGCGGGCTCGCCCTCTCCGCTGTCGCCGAAGAGCCTCTTCGCGGCTGTGCCGCTTACCCCGTGATAGTCGGTCACGGTTGTCGCGTCCCGCTTCGGTTCCGAGTGGGCCACGTCTTCGGTGGCGACCGAAGACACCGAGACCGTCTGCTCGCTGGAGCCTTCGGGTTCCCCGGCGCCGCTGTCACGCTGCCAGGGTGGGCTCGAAGAACCCGCCTGCGCGCCGCCTGCTTCGGGCTTCTCGGATGGTGTCACGAGGTGTCAGTCCTTACCCAGTACGTGGGGCGTCGTCTACTCCTGCTCCGACGCCGGGGTTTCTTCTCCTTCAGTACTACCTGCAGTGGCGACGTCTGAGGGCTCGTCCGCGTTGCGTGCGACCGCGAGAAGAGTGGTTCCTTCGTCGAGATTCATCAGCCGCACTCCCTTCGTCTGCCTGCCTGCCTTGCGCACCTGCCCGGCCGAAGTCCGGATCACCCCGCCGCTGGAGGTGATCGCGTAGAGCTCGTCTTCGGCGTCGACGATGACCGCGCCCACCAGCCTGCCACGTTTCTGGTCGTACTGAATGGTGAGCACACCCTTGCCGCCGCGGCCCTGCACCGGGTAGTCCTCGGTCGGGGTGCGCTTGGCGTAGCCGCCGCCGGTGGCGACGAGGAGGAACTTGTCGGGCTGGACGACGTTGACGCCGAGCAGTTCGTCGCCGTCGTTGAACCGCATGCCGAGCACACCGGACGTCGCGCGGCCCATCGGGCGCAGGGCTTCGTCGGTGGCGTGGAAGCGGATCGACTGGCCTTCCGCGGACACGAGGAGCAGGTCGTCCTCGGCGGCCGCGAGGACCGCGCCGACCAGTTCGTCGCCTTCGCGCAGGTTGACGGCGATGAGGCCGCCGGCGCGGTTGGAGTCGAAGTCGGTGAGCTTGGTCTTCTTCACCAGGCCGCGGCGGGTCGCGAGCACGAGGTACGGGGCGACCTCGTAGTTCGGGATCTCGATGACCTGGGCGATCTGCTCGTCGGGCTGGAACGCGAGCAGGTTCGCGACGTGCTGGCCGCGCGCGTTGCGGTTGGCCTCGGGCAGGTCGTACGCCTTCGCCCGGTACACGCGGCCCTTGTTCGTGAAGAACAGGATCCAGTCGTGCGTCGAGCAGACGAAGAAGTGCTGGACGATGTCGTCCTGTTTGAGGGTCGCGCCCTGGACGCCCTTGCCGCCGCGTTTCTGCGAGCGGTACAGATCGGTTTTCGTTCGCTTGGCGTAACCCGTGCGGGTGATCGTGACGACGACGTCCTCGACCGCGATGAGGTCTTCGACCGACACCTCGCCGTCGAACGGGATGATCTTGGTGCGCCGGTCGTCGCCGTATTTGTCGACGATCTCCTGGAGCTCCTCGGCGATGATCGCGCGCTGCCGCTCCGGCTTCTCGAGGATGTCCTTGAGGTCGGCGATCTCGAGTTCGATCTCGGCCAGGGTGTCGATGATCCGCTGCCGCTCCAGTGCCGCGAGGCGGCGGAGCTGCATGTCGAGGATCGCGGTCGCCTGGATCTCGTCGACGTCGAGCAGGCTCATCAGCGCGGGCCGGGCCTCTTCGGCCGACGGCGAGCGCCGGATGAGGGCGATGACCTCGTCGAGCATGTCCAGCGCCTTGACCAGACCGCGCAGGATGTGGGCGCGTTCCTCGGCCTTGCGCAGCCGGTAACGGGTCCGGCGGACGATGACCTCGATCTGGTGCTTCACGTAGTGCCGGATCATCTGGTCGAGACGCAGCGTGCGGGGCACGCCGTCGACCAGTGCCAGCATGTTCACGCCGAAGTTCTGCTGCAGCTGGGTGTGCTTGTACAGGTTGTTCAGCACGACCTTCGCGACCGCGTCACGTTTGATCGTGACGACGATCCGCATGCCGCTGCGGCTGTTGGACTCGTCGGCGATGTCGGAGATGCCGGTGAGCTTGCCGTCGCGGACCAGGTTCGCGATGTTCTCCACCAGGTTGTCCGGGTTCACCTGGTACGGCAGCTCGGACACGACGAGGATCGTGCGGCCCTTGGCGTCCTCTTCGACCTCGACGACCGCGCGCATGCGCACGGAGCCGCGGCCGGTGCGGTACGCGTCCTCGATACCGGAGTTGCCGAGGATCATCGCCTTGGTCGGGAAGTCCGGTCCCTTGATGCGGACCAGCAGCGCGGCGAGCAGTTCGTCGTCGGTGGCGTCGTAGTTCTCCAGCGCCCATTTGACGCCGTCGGCCACCTCGCGCAGGTTGTGCGGCGGGATGTTGGTCGCCATCCCGACCGCGATCCCGGAACCGCCGTTGACCAGCAGGTTCGGGAAACGCGACGGCAGGACGTCGGGCTCCTGGGTGCGGCCGTCGTAGTTGTCGGAGAAGTCGACGGTGTCTTCTTCGATGTCCTGCAGCATGTGCATCGCGAGATGCGCGAGCCGGGACTCGGTGTACCGCATGGCGGCGGCGGGGTCGTTGCCCGGCGAGCCGAAGTTGCCCTGCCCGTCGATCAGCGGGTACCGCATCGACCACGGCTGGGCGAGCCGCACGAGCGCGTCGTAGATCGCGGAGTCACCGTGCGGGTGGTAGTTGCCCATCACGTCGCCGACGACGCGGGAGCACTTGTTGTACCCGCGGTCGGGGCGGAAGCCGGAGTCGAACATCGAGTACAGCACGCGGCGGTGCACCGGCTTGAGGCCGTCCCGCACGTCCGGCAGCGCCCGCGACACGATGACGCTCATCGCGTAGTCGATGTAGGAGCGCTGCATCTCCTGCTGGATGTCGACCGGTTCGATCCGGTCGTGGTCCGGAGCCGGCGGCAAGGTTTCCGTCATGAGGTCCTTCTCGTGGGAGCAGTCCTAAAGGGACAAAGGAACGGGGACGTCTAAACGTCCAGGAAGCGCACGTCCTTGGCGTTACGCGTGATGAAGGAACGGCGCGCTTCGACGTCCTCGCCCATCAGGACGGAGAACAGGTCGTCGGCCTGCGCGGCGTCGTCCAGGGTGACCTGGCCGAGCAGCCGGTTCGCCGGGTCCATCGTGGTCTCCCACAGCTCTTCCGCGTTCATCTCGCCGAGACCCTTGTAGCGCTGGATCGCGTCGTCCTTCGGCAGCTTCCGGCCGGCCTCGACACCCGCCTGGATGACGGCGTCGCGTTCCCTGTCGGAGTACGCGTACTCCGGCTCCTGGCGCGGCCATTTGATCTTGTACAGCGGCGGCCGCGAGAGGAACACGTGCCCGTGCTCGATGAGCGGGGTCATGAAGCGGAACAGCAGGGTGAGCAGCAGCGTGGTGATGTGCTGGCCGTCGACGTCGGCGTCGGCCATCAGCACGATCTTGTGATAGCGCAGCTTCTCGAGGTCGAACTCCTCGTGGATGCCGGTGCCGAGCGCGGTGATCAGCGACTGGACCTCGGTGTTCTTGAGGACGCGGTCGATACGGGCCTTCTCGACGTTGATGATCTTGCCCCGGATCGGCAGGATCGCCTGGTACATCGAGTCGCGGCCTTCCTTGGCCGAACCGCCGGCCGAGTCACCCTCGACGATGTAGAGCTCGCATTCCGACGGGTTGGTCGAGCGGCAGTCCTTGAGCTTGCCGGGCAGCCCGCCGATCTCCAGCGCGCCCTTGCGGCGGACCAGGTCCCGCGCCTTGCGGGCGGCCATCCGCGCCTGCGCCGAGGAGATCGACTTGTTGATGATCGTCTTCGCCTCGGTGGGGTTGCGCTCGAACCAGTCGGCCAGCCATTCGTTCGACGTCTGCTGCACGAACGTCTTGGCCTCGCTGTTGCCCAGCTTCGTCTTGGTCTGGCCTTCGAACTGCGGCTCGGACAGCTTGATCGAGACGATCGCGGCGAGACCCTCGCGCACGTCGTCACCGGAGAGGTTGGCGTCCTTCTCCTTGAGCAGCTTCTTCTCGCGCGCGTACGCGTTGACGACGCGGGTGAGCGCGGCGCGGAAGCCCTCTTCGTGCGTGCCGCCCTCGTGCGTGTTGATCGTGTTGGCGAAGGTGTACACCGACGGCGTGAAGCCGTTGTTCCACTGCATGGCGACCTCGACCTCGAGGCCGGTGCCCTTGGCCTCGAAGGAGATCACGGAGGCGTGGATCGGGTCCTTGCTGCCGTTGATGTGTTTGACGAAGTCTTCGAGACCGCCCGGGTAGCAGTAGGTCTTCTCCTTGACCCGCGCCGCCTGGCCGGAAGCGTCCTCTTCGGTCTCTTCGTCGGCGACGCGCTCGTCGCGCAGCGAAAGGGTCAGGCCCTTGTTGAGGAAGGCCATCTCCTGAAGACGACGGGAGATCGTCTCGAAGTTGTACGTCGTGGTCTCGAAGATGTCGCCGTCGGCCCAGAAGGTGATCGTGGTGCCGGTCTCGCTCGCCGGGCCGAGGTCCTCCAGTTCGCCGGGGATCTGGTCGGTGTACACCTGGCGCCAGCTGCGCCCGCCGTATTTGACCTCGGCGACGAGCCTGGTGGAGAGCGCGTTCACCACGGAGACGCCGACGCCGTGCAGACCACCGGAGACCGCGTAGGAGTCGCTGTCGAACTTGCCGCCCGCGTGGAGCACGGTGAGCACGACCTCGAGGGTCGGCTTCTGTTCCTTCGGGTGCATGTCGACCGGGATACCGCGGCCGTCGTCGACGACGCGGACGCCGCCATCGGCCAGCAGGGTAACCTCGACCTTGGTCGCGTGGCCGGCCATCGCCTCGTCGACGGAGTTGTCGACCACCTCCTGGACGAGGTGGTGGAGGCCGCGTTCACCGGTGGAACCGATGTACATACCGGGACGCTTGCGGACGGCTTCGAGCCCTTCGAGCACCGTGATCGACGACGCGTTGTACTCGCTCTTGTTCTCGGTCACAGGCGTTGATTCTCCTCGTCTCGCTCGAGCAGACGCTCGCTCATCACCAGTGTACTTGGCCGTGTCCGCAGGCATGCGGCAAGGACACCCCTGATTTGCTCACAGACGCGCTAATTCGTTCGAAGAAGAGTCTTGACGTTCGCGAAGCGTTCTGGGCGCCTTCTCGGCGCTTTAATGGGCACTGTCGCGGCGAAGCGCAACTCGGGTCAGCCGTACGTGTCACGCGGACCGCGTCCCGGGACGTGCCGCGGCCCTTTCCGCCAGCTGGGCGCCGTCGGCCCCTGGATCCGCATCTTCTTCACCACGCCGTTCCCGACGCCTTTGGCGATCTTCGCGAGCAGCTGCCCCTGAAGCAGGCGAAGCTGCGTCGCCCACGCCGTCGAACTCGCGCGAACGGTCAGCTCGCCGTCCTTCAGGGCCACTGGTTGAGCGTGTTCGGCGACCTCTTCACCCACCAGGCGTGCCCAGTGGCCGAAGACCTGACCGTTCGCCAGCCGCGTGTTCCAGCCGCGGTCGACGGCGATCCGGGAGGCGAGCCTGCCGAGCGGTTGCGGGTCGCGCGCGTCGGCGCCCGGCCCTGACCAGCGACGACGTCGCGGGCTTTGCCCGGCCGAACCGGCTCCCCCTCCGGTGATACGGCCGCGGCGCACGCCCGGTTCAACCCCGCGGGCCTTCGCTTTGGCCTTCGCGGCGTCCAGAGCCGCCCGAGCGAGGTCACGACCAGTAGTCGGTTCTTTGCCTTCAGTATCGGTTGAGCCGTTCGGTACCGAGGGGCGTTCACTCCGCGTAGCGAACAAGGCTCCCTCACTCGGGTCACCACCCGAGTGAGGGGTGTCAAGCCGCTTATCAGGCCCCTTGGTCACGCGGGGCGATAACGCGTTCACGGTGTTATCCACACTGTCCACAGGTTTGTCCCCAGATCGGTGGGCAACTGCTGTGGCGCCGATCACCCGGGGTGTCCGCTTCGCGGGATCACCCTCGGTTGATCTCACCATCCGCCACGAGGAAGCGATGTCCGGCCAGTTCGGCGGGCACGTCCTCGTCCACGGCGGCGGTCACCAGCACCTGCTCGGCGCCTGCCGCCACCTCCGCCAGCCGGGCCCGGCGACGCCGGTCCAGCTCGGCGAACACATCATCCAGCAGAAGCACCGGTTCCCCGGCCTCGCCACGCAGGAGCTCGTAGCTTCCCAGACGCAACGCGAGGGCGAACGACCAGGACTCCCCATGGCTCGCGTAGCCCTTCGCAGGCGCTTCGCCGAGGATGAGATCGAGCTCGTCCCGGTGCGGGCCGACCATGCTCACGCCGCGTTCGAGCTCCAGGTTCCGCGCCCGTTTCAGCGCCTCGACCAGCACTTCTTTGAGGACCGCTTGGTCTGCGCGAGGACCGTCCGGAGTGCCGTAGCCCTCTGGCATCGCTTCGCCCAGGCTCGACTTGTACGCGATCTTCGCCGGTCTCGAGTCGGGCGCGACCCCCATGTACGCGGCGGCCGCGTACGGCGCGAGGTCCGCGATCAGGTTGAGCCGGGCCGCCAGCAACGCGGCCCCCGCCACCGCCAGGTGGTCGTCCCAGACGTCGAGCGTCGACAACGCGTACGGGTCTTCGCGCCCCGTACGCCGCTTACCCGCCGTCTTGAGCAAGGCGTTCCGCTGCTTCAGCACCTTCTCGTAGTCGGCGCGGACCCCGGCGTACCGGGGAGCGCGCAGCACGAGGAGTTCGTCCATGAACCGGCGGCGCTCCCCGGGATCCCCGCGCACGAGCGCCAGGTCCTCCGGGGAGAACAGCACCGTGCGCAGGATCCCGAGCACGTCACGGGGCTTGCCGACCGCGCCGCGGTTGACCCGCGCGCGGTTCGCCTTGCCGGGCGTGATCTCCAGCTCGACCGTCAGCTCGCGGTCCTCGTTGACCACCGCGACCCTGATCAGCGCGCGTTCGCACCCGTGCCGCACCAACGGCGCGTCGGTCGCGACGCGGTGCGAGCCCAGGGTCGCGATGTAGCCGATCGCCTCGAGGAGGTTCGTCTTGCCGCGGCCGTTCTGTCCGACGAGGACGGTCGGGCCGGGTTCGAGCGCGAGATCGGCTTGTGGCCAGGACCGGAAGTCGGTGACCTGCAGATGTCTTAAGTACAACCCTCTTGCCTAGTCGCCGGCCTTCTTGACCGAGTGCCCGCCGAACTGGTTGCGCAGCGCGGCGACGGCCCGCATGGCGGCGGAGTCCTCCTGGCGCGAGGCGAACCGCGCGAACAGCGCGGCCGAGATGACCGGCGCCGGGACCGCGTTGTTGATCGCCTCTTCCAGGGTCCACCGGCCTTCGCCGGAATCCTCGACGTAGCCCTCGAGGTCGTCCAGCTCCGGGTCCTCGTCGAGCGCGCGGACGAGCAGGTCGAGCAGCCACGAGCGGACGACGGTCCCCCGCTGCCAGCCCTTGATCACCGCGGGCACGTCCTCGACGACCTTCGCGGCTTCGAGCAGCTCGAAGCCTTCGGCGAAGGCCTGCATCATGCCGTACTCGATGCCGTTGTGGATCATCTTCGCGTAGTGACCCGAACCGACGGCACCGGCGTGCGAGAAGCCCTCGTCACGCGGACCTTCGGGGCGAAGCGCGTCGAAGATCGGCATGGCCTTCTCGACGTCCGAAGCCGCGCCGCCGACCATCAGGCCGTAGCCGTTGTCCTTGCCCCACACGCCACCGGAAACCCCGCAGTCGAGGTAACCGATCTTCTTCGCGGCGAGCAGGTCCGCGTTGATCCGGTCGTCGGTGTACTTCGAGTTGCCGCCGTCGATCACGAGGTCGCCCTCGGACAGCAGGTTGCCGAGCTCCGCGACGGTCTGCCGCGTCGGTTCGCCGGCGGGCACCATGATCCAGACGATCCGGGGACCGTCCAGTTTGGACACCATGTCCTCGAGTGAGGTGGAGTCGGTGACGTCGGGGTTGCGGTCGTAGCCGACCACCTCGTGACCGGCCGCGCGCAGCCGCTCACGCATGTTGAACCCCATTTTGCCGAGGCCGATGAGTCCCAGCTGAGCCATGAAGATCCCCTTTGGTGCGAACAGAAATGGAGGCCGGTCAGCCCGGGAGGCGGACCGGCATCAGGAGGTACAGGTAGCCGGGGACGACGTTGCCCTCCTCGTCGGCGGGCTTGATCAGCGCCGGCCGGTTCGGGGTGGTGAACGTCAGTTCCGCCCGGTTCGCGTTGAGCGCGCCGAGCCCGTCGACGAGGTAACCCGGGTTGAACGCGATGGTCACCGGCTCACCCTCGTAGTCGACCTGAAGCTCTTCCTCGGCCGAACCCTCGTCGTCGCCACCGGCGGACAGCCGCAGCGAACCGTCGTTGAACTCCAGCCGCACCTGGGTGCCACGCTCGGCGACCAGCGAAACCCGCTTGATGGACTCGGCGAGCGCGGAGACCTCGATGACCGCGCGCGACGTGTGCTGCGCCGGCAGCAGCTGCCGGTACGGCGGGAACTCCGCGTCGAGGAGGCGGGTCGTGGTGTAGCGACCGGAACCGGAGAGACCGAGGAGGCCTTCGCCGCTGGCGAGCGCGAGCCGGATCTTGGCACCGCTGGCGCCGAGCGTCTTCGCGGCCTCGGCGAGCGTGCGCGCCGGGACGAGCACGGCGGCGTCCGACAGGCCCTCGGCGGGCTCCCAGGTGAACTCGCGCATCGCGAGCCGGAAGCGGTCGGTGGCGACCAGGGTCAGCGAGGAGCCGGAGATCTCCAGGCGCATACCGGTCAGCATCGGGAGGGTGTCGTCCTTGCCCGCGGCGACGACGACCTGGGTGACGGCCTGGCCGAACGCGTCGCCGGTGAGTTCGCCGGCGAAGGCGGGCTGGGACGGGAGCTGCGGGTAGTCCTCGACCGGCATGGTCGGCAGGGAGAAGCGCGCGGAGCCGCAGGTGATGGTCGCGCGGGCGCCGTCGACGGAGATCTCGACCGGCTGCGCGGGCAGCGACTTGGTGATGTCGGCCAGCAGACGGCCGGAGACCAGCAGACGGCCGCCGTCGGCGATGGTGGCCGGGACGCCGACCGTGGCGGAGACCTCGTAGTCGAATCCGGAGACGGTGAGGGCGTCACTCGTCCCGTCGGATCCAGCATCGAGCAGGACACCGCCCAGAACCGGGACCGGAGGCCGCGACGGGAGGCTTCTCGCCACCCACGCGACGGCGTCGGCCAGCCCGTCACGCTCGACGCGGATCTTCATGCGCGCTTCCTTTCGACAGCCGAGCCCCTGACGGCTCGAAAGCTCAACGGGTCACCTCGGCCGGAGAGCGCGATGGCCAGGTGCCTCGCAGGTGTGTTCGGTCCGTGCGAGGACGCGAACGCACGTCGACACGCAGACCAGGTGCAGGGACCCACGTTAGGCCGTCCCCGGGGTCCGCGTCACCTCGGCCTCCCCTTGCTTTTGTCGACAAGACGACACGGCTCGCCGTCTGTCCCCAGATTCGTCCTTCGCCTGTTTTTGTTTTGTTCTCTTCTAGAGAAGAAGAAAAGACAGCAGTAGTAATAGGCGTTGTGGATTGTGTGGACAAGGCTCGTTCGCGCAGGTCCGGGCGCCTGGAAGCCTGTGGACTCCGGGTGTGTACGGACGGTGGACAGTCGGGTGCGTCCGTGGATGGTTTCGGGCGGCGCTCGATCTGTCCACAGTCATCCACAGTTGTCCCCACGGTTATCCCCAGTTGTGCGCCGGTTTGTACCCAGGGTTGTGGGCGGCGTTCGTGACCGGAATCGCTCGGGAGAGTGATCCGTGCAGCCTGCATCACCCTTGTGCACAAGATGTGGGCAACCTGGGGACAGCGTGTGGATCTTGGTGTGGAAATGCTGTGGATTGCCTGTGAGTGCGATGTGGACGAAAAGCCGGTCGCCGCAGCTCCACGACCTACCGGAGTTGTGCACAAGCTACCCACACCATGTGGATTCCTTTGTACACAAGGAAAAACGCGAAGGCGACTTAAGCGCGCTTCGCCTCCTTCGCGACCTTCGCGCTTCTCCGCCTACGCGCGCTTCGGGCCTATGTAGACACAAAGAAGGGCTCCCACCTACCGGCGAGAGCCCCTGAAACCCTTATGCGCCAAGGAACCGATACCAAAATGACCCAACGGTCTCCCGGAAGCGCGTCAGCGCGACGGGAGACTTCACCGTCGAGCGCCCTCTTTCGGGCCGAAGGCCCACGAAAACGCGATGAAGGGGCGCCTTCCCGCTCACCTTGAGGTGGAAGCGGAACGACGCCCCTTCGGCGCGCTTTTCGTCAGCGCTCGACAGAAATCACTGCCGGGCGCGCTGCTTGATCCGTGAAGTGAGTTCTTGCACCTGGTCGTAGATGCGCCGCCGTTCGGCCATCTCCTTGCGGATCTTCTTGTCCGCGTGCATGACGGTCGTGTGGTCGCGGCCGCCGAAGGTCTGCCCGATCTTCGGCAGTGACATGTCGGTCAGTTCGCGGCAGAGGTACATCGCGATCTGGCGTGCGGTCGCGAGCGCCTTCGTCTTGCCGGGGCCGCAGAGGTCGTCGAGGGTCACGTCGAAGAACTCCGATGTGACGCCCATGATGGTCGGCGCGGTGATCTCCGGCGCGTGCGAATCCGGGATGAGGTCGCGGAGCACGATCTCGGCGAGGGCCACGTCGACCGGCTGCTGGTTCAGTGACGCGAAGGCCGTGACGCGGATGAGCGCGCCTTCGAGTTCCCGGATGTTCGCCTCGACGCGCGAAGCGATGAATTCCAGGACCTCGCCGGGAACCGCGAGCCGGTCCTGCGCGGCCTTCTTGCGAAGGATCGCGATACGCGTTTCGAGTTCCGGCGGCTGGATGTCGGTGATGAGACCCCACTCGAACCGCGTGCGCAGCCGGTCTTCCAGCGTTTCGAGGCGCTTCGGCGGGCGGTCGGAGGAGACGACGATCTGCTTGTTCGCGTTGTGGAGGGTGTTGAAGGTGTGGAAGAACTCTTCCTGCGTACCTTCTTTGCCTTCCAGGAACTGGATGTCGTCGACGAGCAGGATGTCGATGTCGCGGTAGCGGCGCTGGAACGCGACCTTGCGGTCGTCGCGCAGCGAGTTGATGAAGTCGTTGGTGAACTCTTCGGTCGACACGTACCGCACGCGCATGCCGGGGAACAGCCGCTGGGCGTAGTGCCCGACCGCGTGCAGCAGGTGGGTCTTCCCGAGTCCGGACTCGCCCCAGATGAACAACGGGTTGTACGCGCGCGCCGGTGCTTCAGCGACGGCGACCGCGGCCGCGTGCGCGAAGCGGTTCGACGCGCCGATGACGAAGGTGTCGAACGTGTACTTCTCGTTGAGCTTCGTCTTCGACGTCTGCGGCTGCGCCGGCGCGGTGTAGGGCTGGCCCGCGATCGGCTGGCCGGAGAACGTCGGCCAGATCTCGGTCACGGCGGCGAGGGCCTCGCCCTCTTCGTCGACTTCTTCATCGCTGTCATCGCCATCGTTGAGGCTGTTGTCCACCGGCTGCTGCCTCGGCGGCCTCGGCTTCGGAGGCTCGGGCCGGGGCCTGGTCGGGGACAGCATGCCGTCACCCTCGGGCAGCGGAGGAGTACCCGACACCGGGCCGGACCCGTTTTCCACCCGGCTGGGTGACGTCGGTTCGTAGCGAGGACCCGGCGACGGCGGGGGCATCGAAGTGTGGGGCTCGGTGCTGTCGACCTTCACCGCGAGCGAGACCGCGCGGCCGAGCCGGCGCGAAAGGGCTTCGGTGATCGCGCCGCGCAAGGCGCGTTCGATCGCTTCCTTGGCGAAGTCGCTGGGGGCGGCGAGCAGCGCGGTGCCGTCGAGCAGGCCGATCGGCCGGGTCACCCGCATCCAGGCGCGCTGCTGCGGGGAGAGGGTGCCATCCGACAGCTCGCGCACGACCTGTTCCCAGATGACGCCAAGATTGTGCTGGTGATCGGACACCTGCCTGACTCCCCTCCCCTCGTCGGTGCGCTGCGGCGAGATCACTCAGCGGCCCGAACGCCGGGTCGAGCGTCATCATGGCCCGGTCGGCTCGTGCGCACAGCAAATATCCACATAGTTGTCCACAGCTGTGCACTAATGTACGGCGGCCCGCGGTGACGCCACCTGCGGGATCGTCGTATGCCGACGGGATGCCTCCACATCCCCAAGGACACCCGGGCGCCTGCACCGTTCCACCTCGGCGAAAACCCGGGAGGGGCACGCTAACAAGCCCCGCTCGTTGCCACAAGGCATCCTCGCGCGCAAGCATTTCACGGTGTACGGCGTGTTGCCATTCGATGCCCTCGCGTCGTCGGTGATCACTCTCCACGTACGGTCGCGGTCCGTGGTCGAGGGGGTGCCTGCCGGGCCCGGGCGGTGGGTGCGTACCCTCGTAAGGTCTCCCGTATACAGCGGGGGCGTTTCGCGTGCCCACGTTGTCGTCGCTCGACGTGACGAGGCCACACGTTGGTAGGAGACACCAGAGACTGCCGTGCGTCAGCACGACACGCCAGGAACGGGTCGAACCGTTCCCGGCGGCCGAGAAACAGGAGAAGTTAGTCGTGAGCAAGGGTAAGCGCACCTTCCAGCCGAACAACCGCCGCCGCGCCCGGGTCCACGGATTCCGGCTGCGCATGCGGACCCGCGCCGGCCGGGCCATCCTGGCGGCTCGTCGTCGCAAGGGCCGCGGCGCGCTGTCCGCCTGATCCGGCCGTCGTCGAGGGACGTCGTGCTGCCGGCCGCCGCGAGGTTGCGGCGCAGTGAGGATTTCCGTGCCGTGATGCGGCGTGGGGCCAAGGCAGGCAGGCGCCGCCTCGTCGTCCATGCGTTGACCACGGACCCGCCCGATGCCGCCGAAGCGGCGCGGGCGGGTTTTGTGGTGAGCAAGGCCGTGGGCAACTCGGTGGTCCGCCACCGGGTCACCCGCCGGTTGAGGCATCTCGTTTCCGCCAGGATCGGAACACTGCCGCCGGGCAGCTCGTTGGTGATACGGGCACTACCTCCGGCCGCGGACGCGTCCAGCGCGGAACTCGGTTCGGATCTCGACGCGTCGTTGCGGCGTCTCGGGCTGTCCCGCCAGACGCGACCCCCCGACCACGGATCAGCGGTGTAACGGCATGCGAGCCACCGAGAACGAGACCACCGAAGACGCCCGGCCAGGCCCGGTGGCATGGGTGCTGCTCCTGCCCATCAAGCTGTACCGCAAGGCGATCTCCCCCTTCCTTCCTCCGGCGTGCAGGTTCTATCCGAGCTGTAGCGCGTACGCCGTCGAGGCACTGACCCGGCACGGCGCCGGCCGCGGTAGTTACCTCGCGGTCCGGCGTCTGCTGCGCTGTGGCCCGTGGACCATGCCCGGCCGCGATCCGGTACCCGAGACGTTCTCGTGGCGCCACCGCCGACCTGAAACACCGATCGAGGAGTAGCTCAGTGCTCGACTTCATCTACTACCCCGTGTCCTTCATCTTGTGGTGTTGGCACAAGGTCTTCGGGCTCGTGTTCGGTGAGGCGAACGCGGTCTCCTGGATCCTCGCGATCATCTTCTTGACGTTCACGGTCCGCGGCATCATGTTCAAGCCGTTCGTGAACCAGGTCCGGTCGATGAAGAAGATGCAGGACTTCGCGCCGGAAATGAAGAAGATCCAGAAGAAGTACGCGAACGACCGGCAGCGCCAGGCGATGGAGATGCAGAAGCTCCAGAAGGAGCACGGCGTCAACCCGCTGGGCAGCTGCCTGCCGATGCTGCTTCAGATCCCGGTCTTCATCGGTCTGAACCACGTCCTGCGGATGTTCACCATCAACCCGTACGGCGGCCCGAAGACCGAGAACTACTTCTTCGACCAGGCCGGTGTCGAGTCCTACGTTCACGCGAAGCTGTTCGGCGTCAACCTCGGCGACGCGATCTACACCGGTGTCGACATGGTCAGCGGCGGCAACGCGGCGACCGGCTTCCACTGGTACGTCGCGCCGGTCGCGATCCCGCTGATGATCGTCGCCAGCATCGCCACGCACCTCACCGCGCGTCACTCGGTCCAGCGCCAGAACCCCGAGTCGGCCACCCCGCAGACCGCGATGATGAACAAGCTGACGATGTACATCTTCCCGCTCGGTGTCCTCATCTTCGGTGCGCTGTTCCCGGTCGGCCTCCTCTTCTACTGGCTCGCCAACAACGGCTGGACCCTGATGCAGCAGCGTCTCGTCTACACGAAGATCGACAAGGAAGAAGAGGCCCGCAAGGCCGCCGAGAAGGAGAAGCGCGCGAACCTCGGTCCGAAGCCGGGCCAGAAGCCGACCGCGCCCCGCCCCGGCCAGAAGCCGGTCCAGCAGAAGAAGAACAAGCCGTCCTCCGGTGGTCAGGTCAAGAAGGCGGGCTCGCCGCACGGCTTCGCCCAGACCGATTCGTCCGCCGCGGAGAAGAAGGACGCCAACGACGCAACAGCCGAGTCGTCGACGAACGGCTCGAAGGAGAACGGTGCGGACGTGCCCGGTCTCATCTCGGACTCGACTAAGAAATCGGGCCGGAAGCGTCGCTGACGCCGATCCGGTTCGGAGAGGAGACCAGTAATGGCGGAGACGATCGACACGATCGACGCCGAGGAGAACAGCGCGGCCGAGGTTGAGGGCGCGGCTGAAGAGACCGCTCGCAAGGGAGGTGTCGACGACGACGTCCTCGTGAAGGAGGGCGACATCGCCGGTGACTACCTCGAGCGGCTGCTCGACCTTTTGGACTACGACGGTGACATCGACCTCGATGTCGAGGCGGGCCGCGCGATCGTCAGCATCGACGGCGGCGAGGACCTGGAGAAGCTCGTCGGTCCCCGCGGCACCGTGCTGGAGGCGCTGCAGGAGCTGACCCGGCTGGCGGTGCAGCAGGAGACCGGTTCGCGTAGCCGGCTGATGCTGGACATCGCGGGCTGGCGCGCCGACCGTCGCGAGGAGCTCCGCGAGCTCGGTCGCTCGACCGCCGAGACGGTTGTCTCGTCCGGCGAGCGGGTCCGGCTGCAGCCGATGAGCCCGTTCGAGCGGAAGGTCGTGCACGACGCGGTCGCCGCCGTCGACGGCGTCAAGAGCGAGAGTGAAGGCGAGGACCCGAAGCGCCGGGTCGTCATCTTCCCCGCCTGACGGTTACTCGAACGAAGCGGCTCGCCGGTCATCCGGCGGGCCGCTTCTTCGTTTCCTGGGTGAATTACACGCGTGGCGTTTCACGTGAAACGCGCGAAGCCGAGTGGAGTTGTCCACAACTTCGGACTGTCTCCCCGCTTTGCGCTCGGCGTCATGGACAATCAGTGGAGCGCGTTTCACGTGAAACGGCGTCGAGGGTTGAGGAGCGAGAGTGGGCTTGGACGGGGTCGCCGCATCGGTACGGAGTGCGGCGTCGGAAGTATTCGGAGACCGCGTCGAGCAAGCCGCCGGCTACGTCGAACTCCTCGAACGGCACGGCGTCGAGCGCGGGCTCATCGGCCCCCGCGAGGTTGACCGGTTGTGGGAACGGCACGTCCTCAACTCCGCCGTGATCGGTGAGCGGATCCCCGACGGTGCCCGCGTGGTCGACGTCGGCTCGGGTGCGGGACTTCCGGGTGTACCGCTCGCGATCAGCCGACCGGACCTCGATATCGTTCTGCTCGAACCGATGGCTCGCCGGGTCGACTGGCTGGCCGAGGTTGCCGAGAAGCTGGAACTCCCCATCACCGTTGTCCGCGGGCGCGCGGAAGAGCGGCAGGTACGTGAGGAGCTCGGTGGCGCGGATGTCGTCACCGCCCGGGCGGTCGCTCCCTTGGCCCGGCTCGCGAACTGGTGCCTCCCGCTCGTGCGTTCCCAAGGCGCTCTGGTCGCCCTCAAAGGAGCGAGCGCCGGAGAGGAAATCGAACGCGATCGCGCCGCCGTCCGGAAGGCCGGCGGCGGCGAACCGGAAGTCTTCGAGTGCGGCACCAAGGTGCTCGAGGTTCCGAGCACGGTCGTCGTGATCCACCGTCTGCCCCCGAAACCGTCTCGATCGCGCAGGCGTAGCTAGACCGGTTCCACGTGAAACAACGCAGAACGACTCCCACGTCCAATACAGAGGAGGCTCGAGACCGGTGACTCCCCCGCCGTCCGACCCTGCGAGCGCCGGCCAGGAACTCGGCTGGACGCCCATCGCCGAAGAAGCCGTCCGCGCCGCCAGCGTGCTGCACCCCAAGGAGGGTGCGCTCCCCCGGCCGAACCGCCGGCGAGTGCTGACGGTCGCCAACCAGAAGGGCGGCGTCGGCAAGACGACGAGCACGGTGAACCTCGCCGCCGCCCTCGCCGTCCACGGGCTCAAGACGCTCGTGATCGACCTCGACCCTCAGGGCAACGCGAGTACCGCGCTCGACATCGACCACCGATCCGGCACGCCGTCGATCTACGAAGTGCTGATCGGCGAGGTGTCGCTCGCCGAGGCGGCGGCGCAGAGCGAGCAGTCGCCCAACCTCTACTGCGTGCCCGCGACCATCGACCTCGCCGGCGCCGAGATCGAACTCGTCTCCATGGCGTCCCGCGAGATGCGGCTCAAGGAGGCGCTCTCGTCCGAGATCCTCGACGAGATCGGCGTCGACTACGTCTTCATCGACTGCCCGCCGTCGCTCGGTCTGCTGACCGTCAACGCGATGGTCGCCGCGCAGGAGGTGCTGATCCCGATCCAGTGCGAGTACTACGCGCTCGAAGGTCTGGGGCAGCTGCTGAGCAACATCGAGCTCGTCCAGGCACACCTGAACCGCGAACTCAGCGTCTCCACGATTCTGCTCACCATGTACGACGGCCGGACGAAGCTGGCCGATCAGGTGACGAACGAGGTCCGAAACCACTTCGGGGACACTGTTCTCAAGACGGTGATCCCGCGCAGTGTGAAGGTCTCCGAGGCGCCCGGATACGGGCAGACCGTCCTCGCGTACGACCCGGGTTCGCGGGGCGCGATGAGCTACGTGGACGCGGCGAAGGAGATCGCCCAGCGCGGAGTGGAGATGAAGGAAAGGAGCGGTACGGCATGAGCGAGCGCAGAGGAGGGCTCGGGCGCGGGCTCGCCGCCCTGATCCCCACCGGCCCTCCGCCGGGTTCGGCGGCTCCCGTCGAGAACGGTTCCCCTGCCCCGTCCGCTCCCGCGAGCAAGCCCGCGGGGCCGGACGACAAGGGCTGGTTCGCGGCCAACGGCGCGGCCGGGTCGCACGGCGGAACGGTCGCCGGCGCGGTCTACCGCGAGGTGCCGGTCAGCCAGATCAAGCCGAACCCGAAGCAGCCGCGGCAGGTCTTCGACGAGGACGCGCTCAACGAGCTGGAGCACTCGATCCGCGAGTTCGGGCTCATGCAGCCCATCGTGGTCCGGGAGCTCGGCAACGACGAGTACGAGCTCGTCATGGGCGAGCGGCGGCTGCGCGCCTCGCAGCTGGCGGAGCTGGAGGCGATCCCGGCGATCGTCCGGCAGACCGCCGACGAGGCGATGCTGCGCGACGCGCTGCTGGAGAACATCCACCGCGTTCAGCTCAACCCGCTCGAAGAGGCGGCCGCGTATCAGCAGCTGCTCGACGAGTTCGCGGTCACGCACGAGGAACTGGCGAGCCGGATCGGGCGCAGCCGCCCGGTCATCACGAACACGATCCGCTTGCTCAAGCTCCCCCTCGCGGTCCAGCGACGGGTCGCGGCCGGAGTGCTTTCGGCGGGCCACGCGCGGGCGCTGCTCTCTCTCGAGGACGCCGAAAGTCAGGAAGAGCTGGCCGCGCGGATCGTCGCGGAGGGCATGTCGGTCCGCGCGACCGAGGAAGCCGTCACGCTCAAAAAGAGTGAAAAGCCGGCCAAGCCGAAGCCCGCTCCCCGCAAGCCGATCCAGGCACCCGGTCTCCAGGAATTGGCGAACCGCCTTTCGGACCGGTTCGACACGCGCGTGAAGGTCGACTTGGGTCGCCGCAAGGGGCGGATCACGCTCGAATTCGGCTCGGTTGACGATCTTGAACGCATCGTGGCGCTCATGGATCAAAATCAGGCAAATCAGACATCGAAAACCGATTAGGGATCACCCCGGGTCGTTTTGTCACGGTGACGATAGCTGAGTGCTGATGGTTCGGTGACGCTGAGTGCTTGAACTGGGGGCAAGTGTGAAGGGGCTCTTCGGCGGTCGAAATCCGCGCGCGGTCGTCTTCGACTGCGACGGATTGCTCATGGACACCGAACCGTGTTGGTCCGTCGCCGAGACCGAACTGTTCGCGCGGCGAGGACACCCCTTCGGCGCGGACGAGAAGGCGTTGGTGATCGGCAAGTCGCTACCGGCCGCCGCCGACGCGATGGCGGAGGCGTTCGGGGAACCGGATGCCGGCGCCGAGATCGCGGACGAGTTGCTGAGGTTGGTGACCGAGGTCGTCACCGCGAAGGCGGAGGCGATGCCCGGCGCGCGCGAGTTGGTCGAACTGACCGCCGCCGCCATACCGGTCGCCGTCGCGAGCAACTCGCCCCGGGCGCTGCTGGACGCCGCACTCGTTCGCGGCGGCCTGTCGGAAATGTTTCCCGTGAAACTGGCCGCCGACGAAATGACCGCGCCGAAGCCGGATCCAGAGATGTACCTGACCGCTTGCGGCCTCTTGAACGTCGAGCCTGCCGACGCGCTGGCGTTCGAGGACTCCATGACCGGCCTCCCCTTCGTCCGCTTCCAGAGCCCGACCCGCGACGAGCGAGGCAACTTCACCGGGGTCTTCGGTCTTGTGAACGGACTCGCCCGCGCCGGACGCCTCACGGTCGAGCAGGAAGCATTCCGCCGGACGAACAACGATTGGTACGACGCGAACTTCATCAACCCCGCGCACACCGATCCGAGCGTCTACGACGCGGACGTCAATCCCGGGGCCGCGGCGTGGTTCAAGGCGACCGCTCGTGTCTTCATCGAGCGAGTCGATGGCTACCTCTCGATCCTGAAGATGCACGACGTTCCATGTGAAACCGTCTGGTCGGCAGACCCAGGACAGGTCATCTACGAGGACGAGCACCAAGTCGTCGTCGTGGCCTGGAGATAGAAAAAGGGGACTCGCCCGCGGTGGGCAAGTCCCCTTCGTCGAGTCCGGTTCAGCTCTTGCGGGCGATCGCCCGTCCGACGAGGCCGGCGAAGACCGAGCCGAGGGTCGAGCCCGCCGCCTCGATCGCCACCGGCACAATCGACGTCTCGGTGAGACCCGGTGAGGGGTTCACCGCGAGGAAGTGGACCGTGCCGTCTTCGGTGATCACCGCGTCGGTGCGCGAGATGTCGCGAAGCCCGAGTTGCCGGTGCACGGCGACGGCCAGCTCGCCGACCGCTTTGGCGGCGTCGTCGGGAATCCGCGCGGGCGTGAAGAAATCGGTCAGCCCGGCCGTGTAGCGGGCGGTGTAGTCGTACACGCCGCTCTCAGGCACGATCTCGACCGCGGGCAGGGCTTCGGGCCCTTCTTCGCCTTCGATGACCGTGACGGCCACCTCGACGCCGGAAACGAACTTCTCGGCGAGGACGGTGTCCCCGTAGGCGAAGCAGCCGACCATCGCGCCGGGCATTTCCGCGGCCTCCTTGACGACCTGGGCACCCAGCGCCGATCCGCCCTGGTCGGGCTTCAGGATCATGGGCAGGCCCAGCGTGTCGACCATCGAGTCCAGCACGGCTTGCGCGCCGAGTTCGCGGAAGGTGCTGTGCGGCAACACCACCCAGTCCGGCGTCGTGAAGCCCGCGTCGGCGACGAGCGCCTTGGCCGTCGGCTTGTCCCACGCGCGGCGGCAGCCCTGCGAACTGGTGCCGACGTAAGGCACGTCGAGCATCTCCAGGACCGTCTGCACCGCACCGTTCTCCCCCTCACCACCGTGAAGGGCGACGATGGCCGCGTCGGGCCGCTGGGTGCGAAGACGTTCGAGCAGGCCCGCGTCGGTGTCCCACTCTTCGACGACGAGGCCTTCCGCCCGCAACGCGACCGAGAGCCGGCGCCCGGAGCGGAGAGAGACGTCGCGTTCGTGGGAAAGGCCGCCTGCGAGTACGGCAACGGTGCGGTCGACCACCGAGACTCCTTTGTGCTTGGGGACCGGTCCGGTCGATCAGACCGTGTCCGGAGAGGGGTTCTGCGGCCCCGAGATCGAGCGTGGGCTCGCGTTACCGAAGGTACGCGCAAGGTCCATTTCGGACTCGAGCACCGCGGCAAGCCGCCGGACGCCTTCGCGGATCCGTTCGGGCGTCGGGTAGCAGTAGGAAAGACGAAGCTGTCTGCTGCCGAAACCGTCGGCGTAGAAACCGGTTCCGGAGGCGTACGCGACCCGGGCCGTGACGGCTCTCGGCAGCATCGCCTTCGTGTCCACGCCTTCGGGAACGGTCATCCAGACGTAGAAACCGCCATCGGGTTTGGTCCAGCTGCAGCCGGCGGGCATGTGCTGTTCGAGCGCGGACAGGATCGCGTCCCGGCGCTCCCGGTAGTTCTCGCGGAAGGTCTTGATCTGACCCATCCAGTCGTGAGTCGAGAGGTATCGCGACACGATCAACTGGTTAAGCGTCGGCGGACAAAGGGTCGCGGACTCGGCCGCGAGCACGAGCTTCTCCCGGACGGCGTGCGGCGCGAGCACCCAGCCGACCCGCAGACCCGAGGCGAAGGTCTTCGAAAAAGAGCCCAGGTACACGACGTTGTCGGGGTCGATCGAGCGGAGCGCCGGGTACGTCTGACCGCTGAAGCCGAGCAGACCGTACGGGTTGTCCTCGATGATGAGGATGTCGTTCTCGCGGCAGATCTCCACGATCTCCGCGCGCCGCTCGACGGCCAGGGTGACGCCGCCGGGGTTGTGGAAGTTGGGGATCGTGTAGAGGAATTTGACCCGGCGGCCCGCCTTGCGCGTCTCCGCGAGCGCGGCGCGCAGCCCTTCGGGGACCAGGCCGTGGTCGTCCATCGCGACGTGGACGACGTCCGCCTGGTACGCGGCGAATGAGCCGAGCGCGCCGACGTACGACGGACCCTCGGCGATGATGACGTCGCCCGGATCGCAGAACAGCCGGGTGACCATGTCGAGCCCCATCTGGGAGCCGACCGTCACGACGACGTCGTCCGGGTGGGCCTTGATGCCTTCGAGGGCCATGATTTCGCAGATCTGCTCGCGCAGGGAGGGGACGCCGTGCGCCGATCCGTACTGGAGCGCGACCAGGCCGTCTTCGGCGATGAGCTCGCCGACCTGCGCGGACAGCGTGTCCAACGGGAGCGCGGCGAGGTTCGGCATCCCGCCGGCGAGCGATACCACTTCGGGGCGACTGGCCACCGCGAACAAGGCCCTGATCTCGGAAGCAGTCATTCCGGCCGTACGCGCGGCGTAGCGGTCGAGATGAGGGTCGAGGTTGTGGCGGCCGGGCTCCGGCCGGACAGGGCGATTCTCGGTCATCAGGCGCTTCACCCGTGCTTCGAAGTGGACATAGTCGCTACCGACTGGTAGTTCCATCGAGTGTAACCACCCTCCCTCTAGGGGCCCTGGCCTTCCGGTGTTCATCACATCGGCCTATCCTCGGTCTGGACCCCTTCGGTGAGCCCTGCTCGGGACAAGGCTGCGTCGGTGTCGTCATTCAGGGAGGTTTGTCTGTGTCGCGTCGCGTCGTGGGCGTAACCCTGGACAACCTCGAGCACCTGCCCAAGAGCTGCCGCCGCTGCGTGTACTGGGAGCTGGCGCCGCATATGAAGGCGCAGGCCGAGGAATACGGCGCGACCGAGGTCGAAAAGGAAGCTTGGGTCTCCAGCGTGCTGCTGGAATGGGGTTCCTGCGGCCGGATCGTCTACAGCGACACTTTGCCCGTCGGTTTCGTGCTTTACGCGCCGCCGAACGCCGTGCCGCGCTCGCTGGCCTTCCCGACTTCGCCTCCCGGCCCGGACGCGGTCCTGCTGACCGCCTTCCAGGTCCTTCCCGAATTCCAAGGTGGCGGGCTCGGCCGCATGCTGGTGCAGGCCGTCGCGAAGGATCTGACCAAACGTGGCGTCCGTGCGATCGAAGCGTTCGGCGATGCCAAGCCCGACGAGACCGACCCGGACGGCGGGCACAGCTGTGTGCTGCCCGCCGCGTTCCTGCAGAGCGTCGGGTTCAAGACCGTGCGGCCGCATCCGCGGTGGCCGCGGCTGCGACTGGAACTGCGGTCGGCGATTTCGTGGAAGGAAGACGTGGAGGCGGCCCTCGAACGGCTGCTGGGCCAGGTCTCCATCACGACGGCCGAGCCGAGCCTCGGCCGCGCCTGACCTTCTCCGCCCGCGCCGTTTAGCAGAGTTTTCGAGCGCGCGCAGCAGCCATCCCCCGGCCTGGGGACAGCTGTGGGTAACCTGCCGAGTTATCCACAGATCGCTGATAGGAGCGGTGGAAAATCTGTGGATGGGTAGGCTGGACCTGGGGACGCCCCCCGGGAAGGGCGGGGGCTGCGCGCCGGGTGGATCTAGGGGTGGCGTGGTCGGCCCTGGGGGCACACAACCGGTTGTGCCGAGGGCGTCGGCGGAGGGATGTGCGCCCGCGTGCGGGTGTGGAGGACTGGCTACTCCGCTTTGGCGAGTTCGTGGGCCAGGACGTCCGCGAAGGTGAACGTGCCGGTCGGCTGGTCCCCTTCGCCGAGGAGATACAGACGCTTCACGGCGACCAGGATGCCTTCGGCGACGACGTCGCGGAAAGCCGGGTCCGCCAGTTTGCGGCTGTCTTCCGGGTTGGTCAGGTAGCCGATCTCGATCCGCACCGCCGGGCAGCGGGTGCGGGTGAAGATCTCCCAGGTCTTGTAGTGCGTGCGGCAGTCGAGCATGCCGGTGCGGGCGGCCAGTTCGCGCTGGATGAAGCCCGCCAGCAGCTCACCCACGGTCGACGTGGTGCCGTTGCCGGTACCGAAGTGGAAGCTCGCGACCCCTTGCGCCTTGGGCGAGGGGTTCTTGTCGTTGTGCAGCGAAAGGAACAGGTCGGCGCCCGCCTCGTTCGCGAACTTCGCCCGGTCACCCTCGCTCGGGCTCTGGTTCGGGCCGCGCGAGATCAGCGCCTCCATGCCGGTGGCCTGCATCCGGCCTTCGAGCCGCCGTGCCAGGTCCCAGGCGATGTCCGCCTCACGCAGGCCGCCGGCGACGACACCGAGGTCCTCGCCGCCGTGGCCCGGGTCGATCACGATGCGCTTGCCGCGCAGCCGGGGGCCCGCCTGCCGCACCTGCTCCTGCTCACGCAGGAAAACGGGGCGGCCGCCGCGGGCACGCGGCGAGGAGAGCCGGTGCAGCTCACGAATGGTGGCCGGGCCGCACATACCGTCGGCGACCAGGCGCATGTCGCGCTGGAAGGTCTTGAGCGCGCGTTCGGTCTGCGGGCCGAAATGCCCGTCCGGGCGGCCGGCGTCGAAACCGAGCTCGGTCAGCCGCTCCTGGAGCGCGAAGACGTCGTCACCCTGCATGGGGGCGGAGAACATGTAGGTCAGCGGGCGGCTGCCCAGATGGAAGCCCGCGCCGCGAAGCGCCTGATAGGTCGCCGGGCCCACCAAGCCGTCGGTGATGAGCCCACGGCGCTGCTGGAACGCCCGAACGGCGTGTTCCATCGCCGTGTCGAAGACCTCGTACTCCCCGGATTCGGTCACCGGCGGGAGCAGCTCCATCGCCGCCAGCGTGGACCTGATCTCGGCGACGTCCGGTCCGGCGTCACCGCGGCGGAGTACCCGCATGCACTCCTCGCTCTTCCCTTTGGGGCACCGATCGAGCTCGATGCGCGACTGTGAAAACCCTGCGGGGCGAACCCCGGTGCTCTATTGTGCCCTGTGAACTCTCGGTGAGCGCGGAGGCCCGGCCGGTGCGTCAAGTCGCCGTTCGTGGAACTCGTCCAGGCGTTCCCGTAACAGGGAGTTTTACCCATTCCGGGGAACGACGAAACCCGGAGCCTGGGCAGGCCCCGGGTTTCGGCAGGTGAAACGCGAGATCAGAGGACGTCGGCGAGGTCCGACAGCAGCGCGGCCTTCGGCTTGGCGCCGACGATCTGCTTCACCGGCTTGCCGCCCTGGAACAGGATCAGCGTCGGGATCGACATCACCTGGTAGTCACGCGCAGTGTTCGGGTTGGCATCGATGTCGAGCTTCGCGATGGTCAGCTTCTCGCCGTTCTCCGCCGCGATCTCCTCGAGCACCGGGGCGACCATCTTGCACGGGCCGCACCAGGTCGCCCAGAAGTCGACCAGGACGGGCTTCTCGCTCGTCAGCACGTCGTCGACGAACGTCTTGTCGGTCACCGTCACGGTGTTGGCCATGGTGTCTCCTTCTGGGTGGTGAACGGGCTGGGAAAGTCAGTTGGTGGTGGCGCCGTAGCCGCCGCCGACCAGCTCAGGCGTCTCCTGGGCGGTCTCGACACCGGCGTGCTCCGCCAGCCATCGTTCTGCATCGATGGCGGCCGCGCAGCCCGAGCCCGCGGCGGTGATCGCCTGCCGGTAGGTGCGGTCGACCAGGTCGCCCGCCGCGAAGACACCGGGGAGGTTCGTGTACGAGGTCCGGCCCTGGGTGAGCACGTAGCCGTCCTCGTCGAGGTCCACCTGACCGCGCACCAGTTCGCTGCGCGGGTCGTGGCCGATCGCCACGAAGAACCCGGTCACGTCGAGCTTGGACTCCTCGCCGGTCACCGTGTCCTTGAGCGTCAGGCCCTCGACCTTGCCCTCACCCTCGACCCCGGTGATCTGCTTGTTGAGCGCCCACTTGATCTTCTCGTTCTCGCGGGCGCGCTCCAGCATGATCTTGGAGGCGCGGAACTCCTCGCGACGGTGGACGATCGTGACGGACTTGGCGAACTTCGTCAGGAAGGTCGCCTCCTCCATCGCGGAGTCGCCGCCGCCGGCGACCACGATGTCGTGGTCGCGGAAGAAGAAGCCGTCGCAGGTGGCGCAGGCCGAAACACCGCGGCCGAGCAACTCCTGCTCGCCGGGCACGTTCAGATAGCGGGCCGCGGCACCCATCGAGAGCACGACCGCGCGGGCCGCGTAGCGCTTGCCGTTCGCGACGACGTACTTGACGTCACCGGTCAGCTCGACGGACTCGACGTCCTCCTGCCGCAGGTCGGCGCCGAAACGCTTCGCCTGCTCACGCATCTCTTCCATGAGGTCGGGACCCTGGATGCCTTCGCGGAAGCCGGGGAAGTTCTCGACCTCGGTCGTCGTCATCAGCGCACCGCCGAACTGAGTGCCCTCGAACACCAGCGGTTCGAGCTGCGCTCGTGCCGCGTAGACAGCGGCGGTGTATCCCGCAGGACCCGATCCCACAATGATCAGGTTCCTGATCTCCTCGGCAGCCACCCGTGACCTCCGCTCGTAGTGACCTGTTCACCAGGCTCAACACGATCGTAAGGGCCGGTGTTCCCGTGGTGACCGGCGCTACTTTCTCCCGCCTTGCGCAGCGGCGGAGATCCGACCTCTAGCGCTGCTAGAAAACCTAGCGTGGTAGCAAAGGTCCCTCGCTCCCCCCGAAATGGGGCTGGTGGGGAGCGAGGGACCAGTGAGGTTTCGGTCGGTTACTTCGGTCCGATGATTTTGTCGAACAGGACCGACGGGTTGCCCGGGCCGCAGTCGGCACCGAAGGCGACGATGCGGAACTGGGCGAGTTTGCCTGTGGTGTAGATCACCATCACGCCGTCCTTGCCCGCGACGTTCACCGGCCGGATGCCCTCCGGCCGCACGTCGGCGTCCATTCCGGCCGCGGCGACGCAGGCGTCGAGGCGCTCTTCGGTCTTCAACGAGCCGAAGTCGCGGACGCCGATCGCCTTGCCGACGAGGGCTTCCGCCCCGCCGCCGTCTCCGCCGACCGAAGGTCCGGAAGGAGCCGGCGGCGCGGGCTGGGCGACACCGCCCGAATTCGGCTCCCGGGTGGTCGGGACGACGATCGCCACGGCGGCGATGGCGGCCGCGGCCACGGTCGCTATCCCGGCGCCCCAGCCGATCCGCTTGTTCCGCCGCCGCCGTGCGGCCGCGAGGTCCACCACCGGGGCGACCTGCTCCTGCTGCCCTTCAGATGCGCCTTGAAACGCAGGCGTCGCCCGCATTTCGGCGGCCAGCGCGGCGTCGATCCGTGCCGCGTACTCCGACGGCATCGGTGCGACCGGCTCGTTCGCGAGTTCCGCGAGGTCGGCCGTGGTCGCTTCCAGTGCTTCGATGATCGCCAGTGCTTCGGGGTCGGCGTTCACCAACGGCCACAGTTCGGCCGCCTCACGCTCGTCCAGCACACCTGCGTGCAGGTCGGCGAGCATATCGACAGACCACGGTGGACCGACGGTCCCACCGATCCCCCTGCTCTCGTCTGTCATCGTCCCTCCCCGTCACCCGGCGTGCCCTGAGGACGCCTGGCACCCCGTTGCGGGGTAGCGCGCTCTCGTTTGCTTTCGTGAGTTGGGACGTTCGCAATAGCATCGGGGTTCCGTAGATGTCCGAGAACCTTCGCGAGCTTTCCGCGACCTCGGGCACACCGGCTCTTGACCGTGCCTTCGGCGATGCCGAGCATCTTCGCCGTCTCGGCGACGGAGTATCCCTCGACGTCGACCAACACGATCGGGGCACGTTGCTCTTCGGGGAGCTGGTCGAGGGCTTCCTTGACGACCAGGCTCGTCTCACGCTCGGACATCGAGTCGCGCGGCGAGGCGGGCTCGTTGAACTGCCCGGTCTCCGGCAGCGGAACGGTCGGTCTGGCCTTGCCCCGCCGGATGCGGTCGAGGCACGCGTTCACGACGATACGGTGCAACCACGTCGTGACCTGCGATTCCGCCCTGAAGTTGCCCGCTGCTCGGAACGCGGAGATGAAGGCGTCCTGCAGGGCGTCCGCGGCCTCTTCCGGATCCCGCAAGGTGCGCAGGGCCACCGCCCACATGCGGTCTCGATGTCGCTGGACCAGTTCACTGAACGCGTGCGGGTCCCCAGCGGCATGCGCCGCTATCAGATCCGCGTCCGTGGGAGCTGCAGCTGTCACCCGGGAGAGCCTACTGACTCGGTGTCTGAGGTCACCCCGCAGGCAGGAAGGTCAGCTCTTTGAGTTCGGTGATGAGCTTGCCCTTGTCATCTTCACCCAGCTGAGTGATCCAGATGATGAAGTACTGACCCTGCTGAGGCTGCTGCAAGGCGATGGTCGATTCACCCGCCGCGAGGTCCCCGCTCCCGACGACCTTCGTCTCGTCGAGTTTCGGGTTCTTCTTGTCGGCGGAGCGGATCTCGACCTTCGAACCGGCATTCGCCGCGTCGATCTTGATCTGGCTGAGGTTGATCGGGTCCTTGAAGGTCACGACCAGCCCGACACCGTCCTTGAGCACCGGGAACTGCTCGTCGTACTGGTCGGTCTTCCACGAGGTGGCCGCGTCGCCGTCGGTGGCGTTCCTGGCCTTGCCGGGGCTGTCGCCCTTGCTGCCCGGGTTGTAGACGGCCACGGCCGACGGCTTGACCGCGGCGCCCACGGCGGGCGCCGGCGGCTTCTGCGCGGGCGGCGGTTGCTGCTCGCCCGAGGGCGGCACGACCTGGGAGGACGACGCGGCGACGTTCATCTTCGGGCCGCTGGACTTCGACTCACCCTGGAACAGGTTGATCAGCATCATCCCGCCCCAGGCGAGGATGACCACGGTCGCGACGACCAGCACGGTCACGCCGAACGCCAGCTTCTTGCGCCGCGCGACGTCCTTGACCGGCTTCTTCGTCGTCCAGACCGTGCCGTCCGATTCGGCGACGGCCTCTTCCTCGCCGACGGCCTTGATCAGCTGGGTGCGTTCTTCGGCTTCGGCGACCTGGTCCAGCACGCGCAGGATGGCCGCGCTGGTGCGGATACCGCCGTGGCCGCCGTCCTCGATGGTGCGGACGGCGAGCGACGACAGCTCGACCGGGACCGTCGGGACCAGGGAACGCGGCGGGATGACGCGGCCGGTCGGCGCGTGCGGCGCCGCCGGGATCGCGGCCGGACCGCCGGGAAGGGCCCAACGGCCGGTCAGCAGCAGGTACAGGACGGCGCCGAGTGCTTTGACGTCGTCGCGAAGGGTCGCTTCGGGAAGCGGGCCGGGGAAGGCGAGCTTCAGCGCGCCGTCCGGGGTGAGCCGCAGGCGCTGCGGGTGGTCGAGGCCGAGGACGAGACCGTTCTGATGAGCGTGGTCGACGGCTTCCGCCAACGCCTGCACCATCCGGGCCGCCGCGGCGGGCGCCACCGGCCGTTGCGCGACCAGGTCGACCAGGTCGCTGCCCTTGGTCCATTCCGCCACGACGACACCGAGCAGACCTTCGCTCGAGGTGACGCCGCTGCCGAGACTGAGCACGTCGAGGACGCGCGCGACCCCGCCGTGACCGAATTTCGAGGCGTGCGCGGCACGCTCCAACGTCCGGCGCGCGAGCCGGGCGGCTTCCGCGTCCGCGGGGTCGCCGACCAGCAGCGTCAGCGCCACGTCCCGCTTCAGCTGCCCGTCGCGGGCGCGCCAAAGATGCGCGGCTGCCCGCTCGTCCACCCCGAACTGTGCGAGCAGGCGATACCGGCCGTCACCGACGACCCGGCCAGGGGCCAGCGACCCGCCTTGGGCCCGGATGCCCACCTGGCTCGCCTCCCCTGCCTGTTCGCTCCGTCTCGTATCCACCGCACTCTCCCGCGTAGCTCCCGCCCCGAGGGTACCCAGAATACGACCCGTGAACGCGCGCCATCCGTACGTGAATCGTTATCCGCGCTTGATCAACCGGGTGATCCTCGCCGTCGCGGGCTTCAATTCCTCGACCTTCAAGGCGATGAGCACGCCGAACGACACCGCGATCCCGACCACCGTCTGCAGGAGAAGTTTCACCCAGGCATGGAAAGTAGGCCCGAACGAGTCAGGCACGATCTGCCCGGCGAGCCACGCCGCGCCGACCCCGAGCACACTCGCGACGACCGTGAAGAGGATCACCCCGAGCACTCGCTTGCTCCGGAGGTTCCCGAGGGTCACCCACAGCCACACCTGACCGAGGATCGCGCCGACGACGAACGTGAGGCCGTTGACCATCATCACGCCGAGCACGATGTTGTCGGGCGACAGCAACGCGGGGCACAGGTACAGCAGCGGCACCTTCACCACGGTCATCACGATCATGATCAGCACCGGCGTCCGCGCGTCCTTCATCGCGTAGAACACCCGCATCTGGAGCATGACCAGCGCGTACGGCAGCAGCGCGAACGCGGAGATGGCCAGCGCCTCGCCCATCCGCGACGCGTCCTCGACCGTGCCCTTGCCCAAGGTGAACAGGGCGATACCGACCGAACCACCCACCACGGTCATCACGGCGGAAATCGGTACGAGCATCACCGTCGAGATCCGCGACGCGTAGGAGAGGTCGCCGATCAGCTTCTTGTGGTCGCCGTCGGCGGCCGCACGGCTCATCCGCGGCATGATCGCGGTCAGCAGCGACACGCCGATGACGCCGTACGGCAGCTGGAACAGCAGCCACGCGTTGCTGTACGCGGTCACGCCACCCTGCGAACCGCTGGTCAGCACCCGGGTGGTGATCGTGTAGCCGACCTGGCTGACCGCGACGTAGCCGACGGTCCACAGCGCCAGCCCGCCGAACTCCTTCATGCGCTTGTCGATGCCCCAGCGCCATTTGAACTTGAACCCGGACCGCAGCAGCGGCGGGATCAGCAGCACCGACTGCGCCACGATGCCCGAGGTCACGCCGATGCCGAGGGTCAGCAGCTTCGGGTCGGTGATCGACACCGGATCGGTGGAGATGTTCCCGGGCATGATCCACACGACGAGGATCGTGAAGATGACGACGAGGTTGTTGATCACCGGCGCCCACGCCGTCGGGCCGAAGATGTTCTTCGCGTTCAGCACCGCCGAGAGCAGCGCGAACACGCCGTAGAAGAAGATCTGTGGCAGCAGCAGATACGCGAACGCGGTGACCAGCTCGGGATTCGCCTGGCCCTTGTCGTCGACGTAGAGCTTGGTGATCAGTGGCGCCGCGACCACGGCGATCGTCGTCCCGACGACGAGCAGCGTGCCCGCCACCGTGACCAGCCGCTGGGTGTAGGCCTCGCCGCCGTCCTTGTCGTCCTGCGACCGCACGAGCAGCGGGACCACGAGGCTCGACAGCACGCCGCCCATCAGCAGTTCGAAGATGATGTTCGGCATGGTGTTGGCGACGTTGAACGAGTCGTTCTCCACCTGGGCGCCGATGGCCGCGACCAGCAGCAGCTTCCACGCGAAACCGGTGATGCGGCTGATCAGCGACGCGATCGCCATCCGCCCGCTGGACTTCGCGAGCGACGGCGCCTTCGCCGGGGCCGCGACGTCCTGTTCGCCGGTGTCCCCTGGCCGCGGTTTGACCAGCGGCGCGTCCTTGATCGCCGGCATGACCTGCGTGGCGAGCTGGTCGTACGGGCGGAGGACGTCGGGGTCGGCGACCGGCCAGCGCGAGCCCATCGGGACGCCGGGGGTGCGCGGGATGAACCGTGTCGCGTCGGGTTCGTCGCGCCGGTCGACCTGCCACGGGCGGACCGGTGGCGGCTGGCGGCGCCCGCGATGCGGCGGGGGCGGTGTCTGATGGAGGGCCTGCGGCGCCTGCGGTGGCTGGGCCGCCGCCGGGCGGCGCGGCGCCTGGTTCTGCGACGGCTGCGGCAGCGGCGGGCCCTGCGGCGGCGGCACCGGCTGACGGCGGGTCGGCGGAGGCGGCGTCCCCTGCCCAGGGGGCATTTTCCGCGGCGGCGGCGGTGGGTTCTGGGGCGGCCTCAGCCGTCGCGTCTCGTCGTCGGGACGGCCGGCCACCCGCTGGCGGCGGCCGTCCGGCGGCGGCTGCTGGGGAGGCGGCGGCACCGCCCGCCGCGGGCGCTCAGCGCGTTCGGGCGGTGGCTGCTGCGGGGGCGGCTGGCGACGCTCCGGACGGCGTGCCGGTCCGTCGGTGCGGCGGGGCGGTGGCGGAGTACCTTCGCGCCGGGGACGGCCTGCACGCTCGGGCGGTACACCCGGCTCTCTTTCCAACGCGTGCCCAATCCTCGGTGCTCGGCTACGTGATGCCCGGCGGCATCGTTCGACCCAGGGTAATCGGGAACGGCCGGAAACACTTAAACCTGTGCGTCCTCGGTCACACGTGGGGCGGTTTCGTTCGTCCGATCGGCCCGCGAGTCCTTGATCCTCCGGTAGATCCGCCGGGACGACAGGAGCAGCAGCGCACCCGCCGCGGTGATGGTGATGATGATGGTGATCGCGCCGTACTCCGTGGAGGTCAGCTCGAACCGCGCGTCGGAACCGAGCGGGGTCCCGTCGGGCGTGGTCAGCGCGACGTCGACGCTGAACCGGCCCGCTCGCAGCGCCTCGACCGGCAGCAGCTGGTTGATGGCGCCGTTCGCCGGGACGGTCCGCTCCGGGACCGCTTCGGTGGGGCGCAGGCCCACGTTGTTCTTGAGCACGGTGCGGACGTTGATGCCGACCGGAAGGCCGTTGGTGATGTACGCGGGCAGGGGCGACGCGCCGGAGGCCAGCGCGATCGTCTGCTTCGGCCGCTCGACGGTGACCTGGCCGCGGATCGCTTCGAGGTCGCCGCGGGCGTTGCCGGTGACGATCGCGGCGTCCGCGCCGCGCCACGAGGTGGACGCGGCCCGGATGAGGGCGAACCGGACCGGGGCGATCACGTCGGCCGGATTCACTCGTTTGGTTGCATCCATCGTCATCGCCGACGACAGGCCCAGCGTCTCGTTGTCGATCTGGGACATCTTCGCGGTGACTTCACCGCTGGTCGCGGCCGTCAGATCCTGCGGGTCGTAGTTGACCGACGCCGTCCCGGACGGGTTGTCGCCGAGCAGCTCGGGCAACGGCGCCGCCTTGAGCAGACCGGCGGTGTAGAAGTCGCCCATCCGCTCCAGGAACGTGGTGAGTTCGGTGCCGCTCGCGGCCCACTGCCTCGGCGGCGCGATCAGCAGCCGCGAACGCGCCGGCCCCTCAGGCTGCCCGCCGAGTCCCGCCCGGAAGGCGATGGCGCCGAGCCCGTTCTGGGTGGATCCCGAGCCGTTCAGCGCGGACGAGATCAGTGCGTCGATCGGCTGCGCGCGCAGGTCCGTTCCCTCGATCGACACCCCGCCCGAAAGCGGCGAGCCGGATTGGAGCTTGCCCGAATCGGTCAGCAAGGTCTTGACGCCGGCTTTGCCGATCGCTTCGACGGTCTGCGAGTCGAGCGCGCCGCCTGGCCAGAGCACACCGTCCTGCGGCTGGATGCCGAGCAGGTTCTTGATCGTCCCGGCGCCGCCCAGCGCGCTCGCCATGAGCGCGGTGTCGGTCGCGTCGCCCGCGCGGACCTTCGTCAGGGCGGTGAGGTCGGCGTCGGCGAACGGGAGGGTGACCACGCACCGGCCCGCGACCAGGGCCTTCAGCCTGCCGAGCCAGTTCTTCGCGGGCTCGACGCCCTTGCCCGGAGCGCCGCCTGCGACCTGATAGCCGCGGGTCATCCCATCGACGGTCGCGACCAGGTCGGGGTCGATGGCCAGGCACAACGACGACGAGACCTTCGTGTCGGCCTCGGCCGCCCGCGCCGCCTCGACCAGCGAGTCGAGCCGTCCACCGGCGGCCAGTTCGACGGCGAGCCGTTCGTCCGCCAGGGTCAGCGGTCCGCCGAGCGGGGACGAGACGACGTGCACGGTGCTGTTCGCGATCGGCCACAGCAGGCTCGTGGACGGTGCCGACGGCGGACGGGACGCGGGAGGCTTGCCGGGGACGCCGAGCACCGGCATCAGCAGGGTGACCGCCGCGAGCCGTTCGGGGCCGCCGAAATCCGGGGTGCCGTTGACGTTGACCAGCAGCGGGTACACGCCGGGCCTCGGGAACTGCAGCTTCGACGACGGGCCGAGCGGGACGGACAGGTTCAGCGCGGCGCTCTGGCCTGGCTCCAGTTCGTCCGGTTCGAGATCGACGAACTCGGTCGCCGCGAGGTCCTTGAACTTGTCACCGGCGAGGACGTCGCCGATCTGCTGCTCGCTCTGCAGCCTGGTGCCCAGTTGCAGGCGGACACCCAGTTTGCTGATCCGCCGGTCGCCGATGTTGGTGACGCGGCCGGTGACCGTGAGCGAGGCCGAGGTCGTGGTGATCACGCGGGGGTTCGGCTGGTCGAGGTCCACGCGCAGCCGGGGCTGTTCCTGGGCCTGCGCGACCGCGAGGGGCGATGCGATGAAGGCCAGGAACAGGATCGACAGGACAGTGGCGGCAAGCCGCTTCACTCAGGTGCTCCCTCGGCGGTGTGCTGTTGCTGCGCGAAGAGTTCTTTGGCCTTCCGGACCAGCTTGCGCTCGTCGGAGTAGGCGAGTTTGGTCTCCAGGTCGGCGAGCGGTACCCAGGCGACCTCGGTCACCTCGACATCCTCGTCCGAAAGTTCGCCGCCGGTGGATTCCAGGATGAAATGGTGCACCGTCTTGTGCACGCGCCGTCGCTCGGCCACGAACCAGTAGTCGATGGTGCCGAGTGGCTGCAGGACGCGCGCCGAGATGCCGGTCTCCTCCTTCACCTCGCGCACCGCGGTCTGCTCCACCGTCTCACCGTCCTCGATGTGGCCCTTCGGCAGCGACCACAGCAGTCTGCCGTGCCGGTCGAGCCGCCCGATCAGCGCGGCGTTCGCCCGTTCGACGTCGACGACGAGTCCACCGGCCGAGGTTTCGTCGACCGTGGTCAGCCGCCGTCCCCGCCTGCGCCTCCGCCGGCGGCCCGGCTTCGAAGCGCCGGAGCGGCCGGCTGATCCAGACATGCTGCGATGCTAGAGCAAACGGCGGTACGGGTACGCTGGCTCACCGTGCCCGTGTTGGGCCGGGTCGTAGTAAGTGTCTCAGTAGTACATCCAAATCGTGGTGGGATTGTCGTGAACAAGGTGGTCGCCGGGCAGGCGATTGCGGGGAAGAGCACTGCGATGCAGAACGCTGTGACGGAGCTGATGCGGATCTCCCCGTTGGCGGACGAGCTCGCGAAGCTCTTCGCCAAGGCAGGGCACAGCCTGTACCTGGTCGGCGGCAGCGTCCGGGACATGATGCTCCGCAGGCTGTCGAGCGACCTCGACTTCACCACCGACGCCCGGCCGGACCAGGTGCTGAAGATCGTCAGCGCCTGGGGCGACGCGGTGTGGGACGTCGGCATCGCGTTCGGCACCGTCGGCGTGACCAAACAGGGCATGACCCTGGAGATCACCACGTTCCGCGCCGACAGCTACGACCGCGTCGGCCGCAACCCCGAGGTCACCTTCGGCGACAGCATCGAGGGCGATCTGCTCCGCCGCGACTTCACGGTCAACGCGATGGCGATCGACCTGGCGAACAAGACCTTCGTCGATCCGCACGGCGGCCTCCAGGCGCTGCAGGACAAGGTGCTCGACACGCCCGCGACCCCGCAGGAGTCCTTCGCCGACGACCCGCTGCGCATGCTGCGGGCCGCGCGGTTCTCCGCGCAGCTCGGGTTCACCGCGGCGCCGCGCGTGGTCGACGCGATGTCGTCGATGGCCGAGGAGATCGACCGGATCACCGCCGAGCGCGTCCAGACCGAGCTGTCGAAGCTGTTGCTGGCGGACGACCCCCGGCCCGGGATCGAGCTGCTGGTCGACACCCGCCTCGCCGATCGCGTGCTCCCCGAAGTGCCGGGGATGCGGCTGGCGATCGACGAGCACCACCAGCACAAGGACGTCTACCAGCACTCGCTGACCGTGCTCGCGCAGGCGATCGACCTGGAGAAGTCGCACGAACCGACGTCCGAGCCGGATCTGATCCTGCGGCTCGCGGCGCTCCTGCACGACATCGGCAAGCCCGCGACCCGCGAGTTCCAGCCCGGTGGCGGCGTGAGCTTCCACCACCACGAGGTCGTCGGCGCGAAGATGGCCCGCAAACGTTTGCGGGCGCTGAAGTTCTCGAAGGAGATCGTCCAGGACGTCAGCCAGCTCGTGTTCCTGCACCTGCGGTTCCACGGCTACGGCAAGGGCGAATGGACCGATTCGGCGGTGCGGCGCTACGTCACCGACGCCGGCGACCTGCTGCCCCGGCTGCACAAGCTCGTGCGCGCCGACTGCACCACGCGCAACCGCAAGAAGGCGGCCGCGCTGCAGGCCACCTACGACGACCTCGAGCGGCGGATCGAAGCGATCCAGGCGCAGGAGGACCTCGACCGGGTCCGGCCGGACCTCAACGGCGAGGAGATCATGCGCATCCTCGGCCTCAAGCCGGGGCCGGACGTCGGCAAGGCGTGGAAGCACCTGAAGGAACTGCGGCTCGACCGCGGCCCGCTGGAGCACGACGAGGCGGTGGCCGAATTGAAGAAGTGGGCCGCCGAGAACGGCATAGGCTGAGATAAACCCCGTTGGTCTCTGGATCCACGCGGCGTAACTGGAGATACTCCTGCCGGTGCTCCGGGCAGGGGGAAAATCCATGGCGAAGCGGCCGCCCAGTTTTCTGGTGACGTTGCTGCGTCGTGGCGCGCCCGCGCTGGCGACGGCGACGAGCGAGCTTTCGGACGAGGTCGGCGACCCGACACCGATGCGCGCGCTGCGGCGGATCCAGCAGATGTCCGGTCCCATCGACACGGCTCATCGCGACAACCTGCTGCTCAGGGCCGCCCGCTACGTCGCCCTCGTCCCGCTGGTCTACCGGCTCTTCGCGGTGCCGGGCGCGTTCGGCGTCTACGTCTCCACGCACGGCATGATCGGGATCGGGCCGGTCGGGCTGGTGGCGCTCGGCTCGGTCGGGCTTTCGCTGTACGGGATCCGGTGGATGCTGCGCTCGGCGCCGTTCCGCCCGCAGCACGCCGCCCGGCTGCTGGCGATCGACCTCGTGTTCACCCTGCTCGCGCCGCTGGCCGTCGGCGCGCTGGTGCCGGCTTCGGTCTTCACCGAGGCGATGGCGGTACCCGGCAAGCATCTGCTCGGCGAGGTCGCGCTGCTGGCGCTGGCGCTGGGCATGCCCGCCGCCGCGGCGCTCGCCGTCGTGAGCTTCCCGGTGCGGATGCTGGCGTCGGTGTTCGGCACCGGTCACGCCGCGCCCGGCGACGCCATGGCCACCTTCCCGTCGATCCTCGGTGTCCTCTTCACCGCGAGCGGCGCCCTCGTCCTGATCGGGCTCGGCACCCGGCTGGCCCTCGCGTACGGCATCCGCAACGGCCGGATCGCCGAACGCGCCCGCCAGCACCGGATGCTGCACGACTCCGTGCTGCAGACCCTCGAAGCGATCGCGCTGGCCAACAAGGGCGACCCCGTCGCGCGCCTCGCGGAGGTACAGCGGCTGGCGCGGGCGCAGTCGATGGAACTGCGGCGGACGATCGAGAACGAGGCTTCGGAACGGTCGGAGGCCGGTTCGCGGCCGCTGGGCGAGAAGCTCGCGTCGCTGGCGGCGGAGATGGCGCGGGACGGGCTGCGCGCCCAGCTCGTGATCGCCGAACTCGACGACGACACGCTTTCCGAGGTGCGGCAGATCGCCATCCGCGACGCCGTCCGCGAGTCGCTGCGCAACACCCTCAAACACGCCGGGACGGACAAGGTCGTGGTGCGGGTCGAGGAGCAGGAAGGCGGTGTCGCGGTGATCACGCGCGATCACGGCGCCGGGTTCAGCCTCGACACCCGGCCCGCCGGTTTCGGGATCAGCGAGTCCATCACCGCCCGCCTGAACGAGGTCGGCGGGACCGCGCGGGTGGAGTCGGCTCCGGGCAATGGCACCAGAGTCACCCTTTGGGTGCCTTTCTGACGGTAAACAGGGGACCATGAAGAAAACGGACGTCCTGGCCGAAGCGCTCACCGCGTACCGCGACGGTGACCGGGCCAAGGCAGCGGACCTCGCCGAGCGAGCCGGATCCACGCTCGGCATCGAACTGCACCGGTACCTGACCGAGGGCGGCGGTGGTGCCGTCTACGACCGGCCCGCCGCGTTCACGGCGTTCATCCGCGGCGGCGGGAACGTCAAGCTCTACCGGCAGCTCAGCGCCATGCTCGCCCGGCGCTACGGCAGTGTCGGTTCCCTGCTCGACCTCGGCTGCGGAGACGGGCTCGCCGTCGTCCCGGCCCTCGAACAGGCGGACCGGCAACCGGGCAGGATCGACCTGGTCGAGCCGTCGAGCGCGCTGCTCGCGGAAACGCGCAAGCACCTCGACGGCACCCGCGGCCTGCACACCTGGGAGGCCACCGCGCAGGAGTTCCTCGACCGTGACGACGACCAGCAGTGGCAGCTGACGCAGTCGACCTTCGCGCTCCAGTCGATCCCGACCGGGGAACGCACCGAGGTCCTGCGGGCGCTCCGGCCCCGCACCTCGTGTCTGGTGCTGGCCGAATTCGACGTGCCCGAGTACGACGAAGACTCCGCCGAGTACCTGTTTTCCCTGGTCACGCGCTACGAACGCGGGATCGCGGAGTACGGCAAGGACGCGTCGCTGGTGGCGCAGGGGTTCCTGCTGCCGGTCCTGCTCGGCCTGGTCAAACCGGGGGCGGACCGGACCAACTGGGAGCAGCCCGCCACCGATTGGGCTTCGCAGCTGAAGGAAGCGGGTTTCACCGGCATCCGGATCGAGCCGCTCGCGGACTACTGGTGGTCGCCCGCGGTGCTGATCACCGCGTCCTGAGTTTGGCTACGTTGGGGGCATGGGGATCCCGCTTTCCGCGCTCGAACTCGCCATCGTCGAGGACGGCCGCGCGGCCACCGAAGTACTCGCTTCGACAACCACCGTCACCACGAAACTGGAGGAACTGGGGTATCACCGCGTCTGGATCGCGGAGCACCACGGCTCGCCCGCCATCGCCACGGCCTCGCCGCCGGTGCTGGCGGCGCATCTCGCGGCGGTGACGTCGTCGATCCGGATCGGCTCCGGCGGGGTGATGGCGCCGAACCACGCCCCGCTGGCGATCGCCGAGCAGTTCGCGACGCTTTCGGCGCTGCACCCCGGCCGGATCGACCTCGGCGTCGGGCGTGGTCCCGGCACCTTCGACGAGAAGATCGTCCGCGCGTTGCGGCGGGGCGCCGATCCGGCGACGGACGACGAATACCGCGCCGACGTCGCCGAGTTGCTGCGGCATCTGGCCGGCGAGACCGGGATCCGGGTGCTGCCCGGCGAGGTTCCGACGCCGGAGCCGTGGCTGTTGTGCTCGAGTGCGGCCGGCGCCGGTCTCGCCGCCGAACTCGGCCTGCCGATCGCGGTCGCGCACCACATCCGTCCGCAGAACACAGCCGAGGTCCTGCAGGCGTATCGGGAGAACTTCAAGCCGTCCCAGTGGCGCGAAGAGCCGTACGTGATCCTCTGCGTCGAGACCATCTGTGCGGACACGGACGCCGAAGCGGCCTACGTCGCCGGGCCGTGCGCGGTGATCAAGTCGTACCTGCTCAACGGCGAGGGCGGCGACCTCGCCTTCCCGACCAGGGAACAGGCCGCCGCACACGAGTTCACGCCGGAGTCGCGGGAGCTGATCGCGCAGTTCACCGCCGCGCAGGCGCACGGCGGACCGGAGAAGGTGGTGCGGTCGCTGAAGGATCTCGCCGCGGCCACCGGTGCCGACGAGCTGATGCTGACGGCACCGGTGTACGACGCGGCCGCGCGGGCCCGGTCCTACGAACTGGTCGCGAAGGCGTTCTGACACCCTGCATTTAGTCCTCTGGATGCGGTAGTTGCGTGTGCAAGGATCGCATCCAGAGGACTAAATGCGGGTGATCAGACGCGGGAAAGCGCGCCGGATTCGAGATGCTGGGCGATCGGCCGCGGCAGCACGTAGGCCACCGCCCCACCCGGCGTCCCGTTCCACGGCGCGGTGATCCCGGTGACCACGCGCAGCGGCCGCAGGACACGGTAGAGACGGCGCTCGCGTTCGCGGTCCGCGGCCAGCGACGTCTCGATGAACCGCGCCGATTCGGCGTGCACGAGGTTGCCGGTCTCGTTCCCGAACCGCTGCACCGTGGTGCCCGCCGGGAGGACGACGATCCGCTTGCGCCGGAAGAAGTTCAGCGGCGGCTCGCCTCGCAGCGGCAGGATCGGCCAGTCGGCCGGGTTGTCGGCCTCCTCGCTCGCGCCCGCCGCGGCCCGTGCCGGATACAGCAGCAGGGTGCCGAGGAAGAACCGCGCAGCCTCTTCGAGTTTGGCGAACGCCACCGGCTCGTCGGTCGGCGGCCGCGATACCTCCCAGCCGCTTTCGGTGCGGCGCAAGGTCCAGAGCCCCGGCTCCGGGACCGCGTTCGCGCCGATCCGGTAGGCCGTCGGCGCCACGCCGTGCTCGGCAAGCCGCTGGTAGAGGACGTCCAGCACCTCGACGGCCCGGATGTCGCGGGCGGGTTCGCCGTCGCGTTCGACCCGGGTGCGGGCGCTCTCGTCCGGCAGGTCCGCGGCGGTCTGCGGCGGCCGCGGCTTGCCGACGATGTCCGCCTCGGCGGTCGCCCGCACCAGCTCGCCGACCAGCGGCGGCCGGAAACCGGCGGCCCGGATGTGCTCGATCAGCTCGGGCTCCGGCGGCACCCCGTACTTCCGCAGGTAGTGCGGGACGGCGGCGGGCCAGATCCAGACGCCGTCGGTGTGGAAGGCGTTCGGCACGTCCGGCGGGCCGTTCGGGGTGAAGATGTCGGGCTGCGGACCCGGCCTGGTCAGCGCCACCGGCGAGCGGAAGAGGTAGTCGAGGACGCCGCGCATCATGTCCGGCGGCACCGGCGGCCGGTTGACGACCGGACGTTCGCCCTCGTTGTGCGCGTCGACGACCTGCGCGTGCCGGAACACGACGTCGAGCGGCAGCCCCGCCTTGGCCGAAAGCCAAGCCGGGACGTGCTTCTGGTCGCGCGGGAAGATCGCGAGCTCGGTCGCGTACGCGCGCGGAGACGGCTTCCCGCCTTCGTTCGGCGCGAGCCGCCACGTCGGCTCCTGGTCGGCGTCGAAGTCGAAGTCGAAATGCGACTCCGCGTCGAGCGTGAAGGTGCCCTGGAACCAGGTGCCGGTCTCGGGCTGATACATCGCCGCGCGCAGCCGTGCGAACAGCGAACCGAGCTCCGGCGGGGCCGCGATCGACACCGACACCGGGCCGCTGCCCTCGTCGCCGACCGAGCGGACCTCGAGTTCGGAGTAGTCGCCGACCTGCCGGAACTGGGCACCGACCCGCTGCCAGCCGGCGGGCAGCACCCGCAGCAGGGTCCGGCCGATGGCGCGCAGCAGCGCGGCCTGGTCGCCGGTGCCGATCTCCGGCCGGGCGTCCGGCGTCTCGACGAAGTCGTGCCTGGTCTGCCACAAGGCCGTCAGCCGTGTCGGCGCGGCCGTGGTCGAGAAGTCCGTCAGGCCCAGCTCGGCCGCGCGGGCCGCGTCCTCGCCCGCCCAGCGCAACGTCAGGTCGCCGCCGCCGGTGCTCGGCGCGATCTGGAAATGCTCGTCGTCGAACCGGCCGTACGACTGCAGGCTGAAGGTCGCGCCCGCCTCGCCGTTCAGCACGACCCTGGCCGGACGGCCGTTCCAGTCGCGGTCGAAGCCCTCGGGCGCCGCTTCCCCCGGCGGCGCGATGAGCAGCAACGTGCCGTCTTCGGTCGACCGCTGGGCCGCGAAGACGGTGTCCCCCCAGACGGCGTACAGGCCATCCGGCCGCTCCGCCGCTTGAACCCGGTAACGCACTATGTGTCCCCTCCCCAAGTACCCCAAACCGGAGGTAAATCTAGTGGGCCGGATAGCGGGCGTACCACCGGTCGTCACCCGGTGCGCTCCCGCCGAACTCCGCGAGCGCGTCGTCCGCCAGCCGTCCGATCACCTCGGCCAGTTCCAGCTTCTCGAGCCAGTCCGTCCGCAGGGCCTGCTCGCCGTACATCGCGCCGACGAGGTTTCCGCAGATCGACCCCGTCGAGTCGCTGTCGCCGCTGTGGTTCACCGACGCGAGCAGCGCGGTGTTCGCGTCCGTGGTGGTCAGCGCGACGTAGACCGACATCGAAAGCGCGGTTTCGCCGATGTTCCCCTGGCCGAGTGTTTCGAGCTTCTCCGGCGTCGGAGCACCTTCGCGGGCCAGGGCGAGCGCCTGGTCCAGCGCGACGCTCTGCTCCTCGTGCCCCCGGTACTTCTCCAGCTCGGCACGGGCGGTCGCGACGGCGTCGAGCAGCGGTTTCCCGAGCAGCAGTTCGCGCACGATCACCGCGAAGGCACCCGACGAGAGATACCCGCTCGGGTGACCGTGCGTCAGCGCCGCGCTCTCGGCGCCGAGCCGGAACACCTCGGCGAGGTCGTCCGACCACAGCGCGACCGGTGCCGCGCGCATGATCCCGCCGCAGCCCTTCGAGTTGTTCACCGGCTTGTCCATGCCGGCGCGCACGCCCGTCCTGCCGTACGCCTCCAGCTCGCCGAAGCAGGTGAGCCCGGGCGCGCGACGGCTGAACAGCTCGCGGTTCGTGATCAGCCAGCCGTCCGGTTCCGCGCTCGTGTCCTTCGGGCCGCGGGCCCGCTCCCACGGAATGCCCTGGGTGTGCAGCCAACGCTGGTAGGCCAGCTGGAGCGACTGCTCTACGGGGGTGGTAGCAAAGGTCCCTTGCTCCCTCCGGCTGGTAGCAGCGGTAGCAAAGGTCCCCTGCTGCCTCCGGCTGGTAGTAAAGGTCCCTTGCTCCCGGCGGGCGGCGGCATGGGCCCTGACCAGGCCTTCGAGGGTGAAAAGGGTCATCTGGGTGTCGTCGGTGATCCGCCCGACGCCGCCGTACGCGGGGATGAGGTCGGTGATCCCGGCGGGGCCGGCGATCTCGCGGATGCGGTCGATCGAGTCGAACTCGGTCTTCGCGCCGAGCGCGTCGCCGATCGCCCCGGCGAACAGGCTGCCGCGCAGCCGCGACCTGGTCGCCGGATGTTGAAGCCACTCGCGCATTGGTCTACTGATCTCCTCGTGGATACCGTTTCGCGTCCCAGCGCCGCCGCTCTTCGGGCTCGCGGGGCAGGCCGAAGCGGTTGAAGTAGTAATAGGCGTCGCCCGCCAGATTGTCGATGACGCCGAGTCCGGAGTACGCGGCGAGCCAGGCCTCCGGGAGACCGGGCACGGTGAGCCTCGCGCCCACCATCGCCCCGGTCAGCGCGGCCGTCACCGAGCCGCCGCGAGCGGCCAGCGCCAGCGCTGCTTCGGCGTCGTACCCGCGCTTGGCGGCGGCGAACAGGGCCCGGCCGAGCACCGAAAGCGGTGTCCTGCCGTCCCCGATGCTGTCGAACTGCTCGACGTCATCGCCGTCGATGTCGTTCCGGAGGTCGAGCACGGTTTTGACCAGCTCGCCGACCTCGCCGCTGTACTCGTCGAAGCCTTCGAGGAAGTTCGCGACCGCCGGCTCGCCGTCCCTGGCCGCGAGCTGGGCGCGGAACACGTTCACCAGCAGTTCGGCGCCGTGGACGACCTCGTGCCCGGCGGCGGAACCGACCAGTTCGCGGACCACCTTCATCGCGTAGTAGGTGCTGTCGGCGGGACCCTGCACGCCACCGGTCACCGTCGCGGCGAGCGCGGTCGCCAGCATCGCCGAGAACTCGGCGGGCGCGGGTCCGGCGTTCGCGGTGGCCTTGGCGACCCAGCCGTCCGGCCGTCCGCCCGCGGGCAGCGAGGCCGGGATCTCGGGTTTGTCCGGCGTCGGATCCAGGCCGCGGATCACCGATTCGGTGTGGAACAGCAGCTGCCGGGTCAGGCCGCCGAGCGGCAGGCCGTCGGTGGGATCGGCGCCCGAGCCGAGTGCGTCTCCGAGCGCGAAGCCGACGTACGCGCCGAGAAGCCGCGGGTACGCGAAGCTGCCGACGGGGAGCGTCGGGTCGTAGAACTTCCCGAACGTCCAGGCGCTCGGACGCGGCTCGCCGTTGTCGTAGTAGTGCGTGACCAGCCCGTTGGCGAACAGGTCTTCGGGCAGTTCGGGCAGCGGACGGCCGTCGTACTTCGCCCGGGAGCGCTCGAACGACAGCGTCGAGGCCTGCGTGAAGCGAGTGAGCTCTTCGCTGCTCAGGGGGTAGCCGTTGTCCCGCGCCTGGTCGACGAGGCTCCGCAGGTTCGCGACGGCCGCGGTGTCGTACTCCCCGCTGAAGTAGGCGGGACGCCCGACGGACTCGGGGCGCTCGGTACCGGCCGGGAGTTCGAGGTCGGCGACCTGCCGCAGCGTCTCCGGGTAGACGTTGAACGTCTCCGGACGGCCGGGGTTGACCAGCAGGCCGAGGCCCGGGGTGTCCTTGCCCCGGCGCAGGAGCACGCGGGGCTGGATCCGCTGCCACACCGTGTACTCGGACGGGACCTGGGCCTCGGAGGTGTAGACGACGAAACGCACGCCCGCGTCACCGAAGTCGCGGACCTGTAGGTGGCCGTCCTTCGCCGGGGCCAGCACGTCGAGGTCCAGCATCCAGTGGACGAACTCTTCCGGCGTGATCCACTCGACGCGGAGGTAGCCGAGAAGCGTCTCGACGGGGCTTTCCGGTGCCGGGCGGCCGGCGAAACGCGGGCCAGGCCGGTGCTCCGGGTTCGCGCGGATCGCGCCGGTCGGCTCGCCGAAGAGCGTGTGCTGCTCCCAGCGCAGGATCGCCGCCTTCGGCACGGGCAAGCCGGGGACCGCGGCCGGGTCGAACTCGGGATCGACGACTTCCGTCCACCGGGTGAACGCTTCCGTGTCGTCGCCCGCCGCCGAAACGGCCATCAGCTCCAGGTCGAGGCGGATTTCGCCGCCGTCGTCCGGGACGAAGGCGACCGGGCTGGGGAACAGGCCGGTGCCGGGGTCGGTGCCGTCGAGCCAGCCGACGGTGTTGTAGGTGACGTTCCAGCCGTCGGTCGCGCGCACGACGTAGTCGCGGCGGACCCGCAACGCGCCGGTCCCCTCCCCACCCTGGTCCGTCAGCCATTCCTCGACGCGGCTGACGGCTTCCTCTTCGTTCATCATCCCCATTTCGTTCACCAGCGGGGATACCGCTGGGACCAGCCGTCGACCTCGTGCAGCGCCGAGTGGCGGTCGAAGTGCCAGAACGCGTCCGTGGCGATGTTCTCCAGCAGGTACCGCAGTTCCAGCTGCTCGACCCACTTCTGCGGCAGCCCCGGGATACCGGTGCGGGCGCCGAGCAGCGCGCCGGCGATGGCGCCGGTGATCGCGCTGCGGCCCGAGTGGTTGACCGCCCGCAGCAGCGCCTGCTCCGGGTAGTTCTCGAAGCCGGACAGCGCCGCGAACGCGCGGCCCAGCACGGAAAGCGTGCCCTTGCCGTCGCCGATCAGCTCCGGGACCCGCAGATCGGGCAGGCCGTGCTTGCCGAAGAACGGCACCGATTCCGCGACCATCGCCTTGAGATCCGCCCAGACCGGGCCCCGCTGGTGCGGGTTCTGGTCGCTGAAGATCTCGCGGGAGGTGTTCCAGACCGGGTAGCTGAACGCCTCCGAGGTCAGCGCCGGTTCGAACAGCCAGGTCAGGTAGGTCGCCGCCTCGACATCGACCTCACCCGGATGCGTGACCGCGACGAGGTCGCGCACCGCCTGCCGGACGCCGCCGCTCATCGCGCTCCCCGGCCCGGCCGCGGTCATCGCCGCCGGCAGCGCCGCGACCAGCGCGTCCGGTCCGCTCATCGGCATCGCCGTCGGCGAGACGGTCGCCAGCGCGTGGTAGGCGTTCAGTTCGGCGTCGTCGGGGGTGCGGCGGACGCGGAGTTCCGGCACCTTCACGAGCCAGCCGTCGGCGTTGTCCAGCGGCGCGCCCTGGGTGTGCAGCCAGCGCATCAGCGAGTTGCGGGCGACCGTGCCGAGCGCCTTTTCGGCGTCGCGGTTCTCCGGCTGCTCGCGGTGCGGGCTGCGGATCACGGCCTCGGTGTAGAACAGCAGCCGCTGGGTGAGCGGGCCGACGCGACCGGGCAGGTCGAAGGCGACCGTCAGATCCGAGACGCCCTCGGGGCCGTAGGTGTTGTGGATCTCGTCGAGCCGCATCCGGTCGACAGCCGCCCCGAGCGCCTCGCCGAGCGCGAAGCCCACGTACGCGCCCGTGACGCGCTGCCAGCCGTAGCGCGAGCTGGAGCGGTCTCGGTCGAAGTACTTGCCGAAGGTGTCCAGACGCGGCTGGATCTGGCCTTCGTTGTCGTAGCCCGGTGCCAGCCCGTTCGCCCGCAGGTCGTTCGGACGGGAGCGGGGCGGCTCCGGCTGCTTGAGCCGGGCCAGCCAAGACTGGCCGAGGATGGTCTTCTGGCATTCCTCGGCGCTCAGCTCGAACCCGCGACGACGTGCCCGCTCGGCCGCCGCCAGTGGCGGTTTCACCGGCTCGGCCAGGCCCATCTTCGCGGCGGTTTCGGCGGCGAAGGTCTCCAGTTCCGGATCCGCTTCCGGGCAGCGTTCGTTGACGTCGACCCCCGCGCCCCGGCGGGGGAACCGCTGCGCGGTCTCGGCGAGTTCGGCGCCGCTGACGTCCTCGAACGTCGCGGGACCGCCGTTGATCACGAGGTTCGGCGGGCTCTCGTACCCGGCCAGCGTGGCGATGTCGACCTTCCAGTACCCGTGTTCGCGGGACGGGAGGTTCCTGGTCGAGCTGAACACCCGCAGTTCGGCGCGTTCCTCGTTGAAGTAGAACCGCTCCGTCTTGCCCGACGCCAGGTCGAGCGGGACGTAGACCTCGCAGCGCAGCAGCCCGATGAGCAGCTGTTCCCTGGTCAGCCAGCCGACGCTGGCGAACGACAGCAGCGTTTCGAGCTTGTTCTCCGGCTTCGGGTAACCACGGCGGACCGGACCGGCCTTGTACTCGGGGTTCTCCCGTTCCTCCCCGGTCTGCACGCCTTCCGCGTTGACCTTGACCCAGCCCGCGACGACCGCCGGCGGGACGCCGAGGTCACCGAGACCGGCCTTGGCGTACTCGGGGTCGACGACCTCGCGCCAGGCCTCCTGGCCGGGGAACGCGACCGGGACGCTGAGCCCGCCGGGCTGCGGATGCGCCTGGCGCAGCTCGCCGTCGGGCTCGCGCACGATCACCGACGGCGGCGGGAAGATCTCCTTCTCGGCGTGACCCTCGTCGAGGAAGGCGATCGTGTTGTAGGGGACCGACCAGCCCTCAGGGATGCGCAGGACCTTCTCGTGGTTCACGCGCAGGCCGGCGCCGCCCGGTTCGGACACGTCCGGACCGTGGACCGCGCGCAGCCACTCTTCGACCTTGGCTACCGCTTCCGCCGATTCCACCTACTCGATCCTCTCCAGGCTGCCGTCGGACACGTGCTCGGCGATGGTCCTCGGGAGCACGTAGGCCACCGCCCCACCAGGCATGTTCGCCCAAGGGACGGTGACACCGATGATCACGTGGAGCGGGCGTCGCAGCCGGTAGGTCCCACCGACACGCTCCCGTTCCAGCGGCAGGGACGTCGTGGCGAACCGTACCCCTCCGTGGTGAACCAGATTGCCGGTTTCCTCGCCGAACCGCAGTACGACCGTACCGGCGACCATCCGGCTCACGCGCTTGTTGCGGAGCAAGGTGAGGGGAGGCTCACCCGGTGCCGCGTGCACCGGCCAGTCGGCGAGTTCCTTCGCCGTCTCCAGTGGCGTCTCGTGTCCGGCGGTCATCCGCGCCGGATGCAGCAGAAGCGCGCCGAGGAGCTGATGCGACGCGTCTTCGAGCTTGTCGAAATACTTCGGCGAGACCGCGGCGCCGCCCGAGTAGGCCGCGACCTCCCAGCCCTTCTCGGTGAAGTTGAGGCACCAGGCGCCGTCCGCGCGGTCGCCGATGCGGTACGCCTCCGGCCAGACGGCGTGCTCGCCGAGCCTGCTGACCAGCACGACCAGGAGTTCTTCGTCGGTCAGGTCCGGATTCGGCGACGTCTCCAGCTCGGCGGCGATGTCGCCCTCGGTCCTCTTGACGTCGGAGCGGCCCGGTCTCGGTCTCGGCTTACCGAGCAGATCCGCTTCGGCGGTTCGCCGCACCAGATGTTCGACGTACGGCGGCTGGAACCGCTGGCCGCGGATGTGCTCGACCAGCTCCTGCTCCGGCGGGATCCCGTATTTCCGCAGGTAGTGCGGCACGGACGCGTGCCAGATCCAGGTGCCGTCGGTGTGGTAGCTCTCCGGGACGTCGCCGTCGGCCTCCGGATCGAAGATGTCCTTGCCGAGCCCGCTGCCGGACAGGATCGCCGGTTCCCGTTCGAGGTACTGCGCGATCAGCGGCGCTTCGGACTCGTCGAGCTCCGGCCGGTCCACCACCGGCGGCTCGCCCTCGGTGTACGCGTCGACGATCCGGGCGTGCCGGAACTCGACGCGCAACGGGAGCTGCGCGCGCAGCCGCCACCAGTCCGGGACGTGCTCGTCCTCGCGCGGGAACGCGGCCAGCTCGTCCGGGTACGCCGAAGCCGGCGGTGCCTCGGTCCACGACGGCTCGTCGTCGAGGGTGAAGTCGAAATCGAAGGTGCCGTCGGGCTTCAGCGTGAACCGCGACTGGAGCCAGGTCCCCCGGCCGGTCGCGTACATCCCGGCGCGGAGCCTGCCGAAGAGGTCGTTCAGCTCGGGCGCGGGCGTGAGGTTGTGGCCCTCGAGTTCGGTGTGCTCCCCGGCCTGCCGGAAATCGGCGACCGCCGGATGTGCCGCGTCGGTGACCCCCGAGCGGATGAGCTTGCCGATCTCGACCAGCAGTCCGCGTTGTTGCTCCGAAGTGAGTTGTTCCACGTGAATCATCGCGCCCGGTTCGGGAAACGCGGCTCCGTGCGGAACGACGGCGGCTCACCGGCGGCACGGCGGGCCAGCTCGTCCTCCCACATCTTGAAGGTGCGTTTGCGCAGAGACTTGATCAACGCCGATTCCTGCGGCTCCACGCGCCGGTTCTCGCGCTTGGCCTGCTGGTAGAGGCCGTCGATGGTCTCGTAGAGCGCGAAGATCGGACCGTCGCCCTTGAGCTCGTACGCACGGGCGCGTTCGGTCTCCTGGACGAATTTCTCCTCGGGCACCTTGCTGATGTCCGAACTCGCCATCGCCCGCAGGACCTCGCGGACGTGCTCCGGCTTTTCCTCGAACTCGCCGGAGCTCAGGTTGAGGAGGTAACCCGTCAGGCCCCCGTCCGGGGTCGACTCGACGCGGTACGTCTTCCCGAAATAGGTGTAGAAGGACGGTGTCTGGATCACGTGTTCTCCTCCGGCGGCAGGCCCTTGCGGAGACCGGCCATGAACTTCTCCCGGACCCGGTCCATCAGCGCCGCTTCCAGCAGGGCCTGCTCCGGGGACAACCGCTTCTTGTTGTCCGCGTCCAATGTCCGGTTGTACGTCGGGAAGTCGCGGCGGACCTCGTACAAGGCGTGTTCGTAGGCCGAGACGGTGTCGATATGCCTCAGGTGCAGCCGCAGTTCGGCGACGTGCCCGTTCGGCAGCCGGACGTTCATCTGCAGATCGCGGTACCCGCTGTCCTGCGGATTCGCGAACCGGTCGTCGAAGCTGACGATACGGAGATCCGGATCGGCCATCACCGCGTTCAGCGCGTTGTAGACGTCGGCCAGCGTGTCGAACTGGATCTTCACGCCCACCAGGTCGGTCAGTTTCGACGCGTCGCCGTCGTAACCCTCGATCTTCGCCTTCGCGCGGTCGTCGTCCTTCGGGCCGGGACGCCCCGAAGACTCGCCGTTGTTGTCCTCCGCGATCCGCTCGGCGATCCGGTTGAGATCGCCCTGGTTCCGCGGCCACGCCTCCCGTTCGGCGTCGAGGAACTCCTGGATCTTCGCGGTGTCGCCCTTGTCCGCGCGATCGAAGCCGGCGTGGTACTGGTCGCCCGGTTCCACGTCGGCGGCGATGTCCGCCGCCGCGTTCGCGAGGTCACGCTGCTCCTGCGTGAGCGGGGTGTCGCCAGGACCGTCCTGGTGGACGTCGTCGATCATCTGGTGGCCGCGTTCCTCGACGTCACGCAGGGCGTCTTCGAGGATCGGGATGGCTTCCGGGTGCAGCAGCAGGCTGCCGATCGTCATCGGGTTGTTCAGCAGCGAGGCCCGCAGGTACGCGTTGTCGGGGTGCTCCATCAGCCGGACGAGTTCCGGATGCGCGGGCAGGTGCTCGCGGATGAAGTCCCGCATCGGGCCGACGTCGTGCTTGACCCCGTTCTCGTCCTCGTGGACGGCCCGCTTCTTGTCCGGGTCCAGTCCGTCCACCGCGGCCGCGACCTCGGGATCGTTCAGGAACCGTTCGGCGTCGGCCCGGGGTGGCTCGTCGTGGGCCATGCCGTAGCCCGCGTCGTGCGGCGGCGTCACGATCGGACGGCCGTCCGGTCCGATCCGCGACGGCTGCACGTCGGGGGTGTCGTTCATGGCGTAGGCGATTCGCGGGTCGACGGGCCGCGTCGACGAGGTATCCGTCTGCGTGGTGTGGCCGTCCGCGTGCTGGGCGGCCGGGCCTTCCGGGACCCCGACGTGCATCAGCTTCATACCCAGCGGCGGATGCGGCAGGTTCATCAGCGCGCCCGACTGCGGGTCGAGGAACGCGACGCCGTCACGCGTGTTCGCCACCATCGCGACGTGGCCGCGCTCGACGCCGTTCTCGTCGAGGTACTTCACCGCGACGACCGCGTGGTGATCGGTCGGCATGCCGCGCATCTCGCGGATCACGGTGTCGTAGTCGGCGCGGTCGGAGAACTGCCCGCCGAACCGCTCTTCGACGTGCTCCAGCGTGCCGCGGCTGTCCATCTCGTGCACGAGCAGCGGATCGGCGGTCGAGTCGATGCCGTTCAGCCGGTCCATGTACGCGCCCGGCGTGCGGGTGCAGTTGGAGCGGTACCCGTTCGCCAGCGCGTCGGGGTCGTTGAAATGCGGGTTGACCTCGCCGAGCCTCGGGTGCCGGTCGGCGATGTACGCGGCCTGCTGCTCGGGGCTCGCCGAACCGGCGTGGATCGCCGGTTCACTCGGCGGGTTGGTCGCGACCGCCATCGACGAGTAGTCGCGCTCCGGGGCGGCAAGCTCGACCGTGTCGTCGGTGAACTCGGGACCCTTGTCGGCGTCCGCGACGGTGTGCTCCGCCGGGTTCTCCGTGGTGACGTGCGGCGTCTGCGGCTCGTCGAAGCCACCGAGGCGCGCCATCGACTGCGCCTGGGCGAGGCGAGCGAGTTCGGGTGCCTCCGCCGCGTGCCGGGCACGCCGCTCGTCCATCTTCTGCTTGGCGGTCTCGGGGTCGAGGTAGCGCGGGTCGGGAGGCGTGACCTCTTCGGCGTGGATGACCCACTTCGGCCGGTCGACCAGCGGCGGAGTCTTGAACTCCTTGCTGTGCACGTAAAGCTGTGTGGCCGGCTTGTTGATGGCCTCGTGCTCGCCGGGGTTCTCGGCGAGCGACGAGACGTCCTTGCCCGTCTTCGAGACGATGTGGATCTCGACGTCCTGGCCGAACTTCGACTTCGTGTCCGGCGACGTCTTGATCGTGGAGCTGGTCATCGTCGGCTCGGGGACGGTCTGCCCCGGCTCGTAGTGCGCCGCCATGATCGCGGCGGCCTGCATGTCGCCCTTGGTGTCGATGCCGCGGATGGCCTCGCCGTGGAAGTCCGGCAGCTCGTTGAGCGCGCCGACGATCGCCCGGGTGCTGCGCTGGGCGTTCTCGAAGTCGGGGTGCGACTCGCCCTTGCGGTTCGCTTCGTTGATCGCGTAGGCGTGTTCGCGCGAGTACGAGTAGATCGCTTCGGCCGCTTCGGGCGAGACGCGGTCCTTCAGCGGGCTGGCTTCGAGACGCTTCAGCGCCTTTTCGCGGGCCTGCTCGGCGAGTTCGGCGCTGTCGTAGCGGTCACGGAGGCTCTTGTGATCCTCAGGCGTGCCACGGAAGTTCTCGTCGCCGAGGTAGCTCTCGTCGAGCCGCGCCGGCGTTTCTTCCGGGCCCTTGAGCCGCTCGGCGATGTCGACCTCGGTCTTGGGCGCCTGCTCCTGGACCGGGGTTTCGGTGTGCGCCGTCTCCGGCGCTTCCGCGTGGTGGACGTGCGGAGCGTCAGGAGCGTCGCCGCCGCCCATCGGCATCGCCTTGATCGACGTCGGATCGTCGGGCAGGGTCGCGAGCCGCCCGGTCATCGGGTCGGCGAAGACCACGCCGTGCGGCGTGTTCACCGCGGCGACGATGCGCGTTTCGACCCGGTCCTTGGAGCGCGGCGAGCCTTCCGGCGCGTTCGGATCGGCAGGGGCGTGATGCTCGAACGCCACCGCGGTCCGCGCGCCGACCGGACGTTCGCCCAGTTCACGGGCGATGTCGGCGAAACCGTTCCGATCCGACCACTGCCCGCCGAGCCGGTCGCTGACGTGCTGCAGCGGTGAACCACCCGTCGACGGCCCGGCGACGGCGTCGCCACCTTCCATCCGGTTCTCGAACGCGACCAGTGCCTCGGCCGAGTTCGTCTGGTAGCCGTCCTTCCACGATTCGGGCGCGTAGTAGTTGCGGGTGTTGGCCTCGCCGATCGCGGGCAGCTCGTCCATGACCAGCCGGACCTGCTGATGCGGCGTCTCGGTCGAACCGGCGTGGATGACCGGCGTCCCGCCCTCTTCGAGCGGCTTCGCCAGCTCGGACCAGCCACCGTCGGGCGCGTGCTCCCGCGGCGGCTTCGGGGTCTCCCGGACCGGCGCGTCCGCGGCGTCGACCCAGCCACCCTTGCCGTCGGCCAGCTTGGTTTCGAGCCCGCCGAGGCCCTGGTTCTGGAACAGCTCCGGGTGATCGCGGCGCAGCTGGGCTTCCTGGTCGGCGGCTTCCTGCGCCAGCCGCTCCTGCACGGCGTTGTTGTAGTCGCGCCGCTCGGCGACCTTCTGGTGGACCTCGTCCGGGCTCAGGTGGCCGTCGTCACCGGCGACGACCTCTTCGCATTCGACGATCCACTTCGGCAGGTCGTTCGGCGAACCGTCGTCCAGCCGCTTCTTGTAGTCCGGGTGTTCGGGATGCCCCGGGCCCATCTTCACGTCGGTGACGCGAAGCTGCGTCGCCGACTTCATCAGCACTTCGCGTTCGTCCTTTTTGGACGCGAGGTCTTCGATGTGGCGACCGGTCTTCGACTGGATGCGCATCTCGACTTCGCCGGGGAAGTTGCTGTGCGGATGCTCGGGCGTGACCCGCGACGTGCTCAGCATCTGCGGGTCGACCATGACCTGGCCCTTGGCGTGCGCTTCGAGGAAGGCCCGGATCGCGCTCTCGTTGCCGCCGAAGTTCACCCGCCGCG